>ERZ650312.555-NODE-555-length-20680-cov-18.528436_pt1 | contig 20680 bp, 21 predicted proteins | sample MGYA00376248_ERZ650312 | MGnify/ENA primary metagenome ERZ650312 (study PRJEB26733, sample SAMN07839316) | wastewater metagenome | biome: urban; feature: wastewater treatment plant; material: waste water | place: USA: North Carolina | collected 2016-07-28 ... | reverse complement strand
AGTTTTTCGACTTTTTTAGCCATGATATAAAATCCTCCTATTGTGGTTTTGGCGGTAATTACAGATTTTTACCTCCCACAAATATGTGTTTTACACATACCTTCTCATTATACACGATTTTCAAAGAAATGCAAGCTTTAGGTTTACTTTTGTTCACATTTTTTATAGAATAGACTTATGTTTGAATCAATGATTTTTTTAAAGGTTGCGGCAATATTATTTCTATTTCTGACTTTGGCACTTTCCATTATAGTTGTCAATTTTTTTAAATTGCAAAAAAGAGGATGGAATTTTGCGGATATTGCCTTTCCATTATTTGCCTTTGAGTTTTATCTTATTTCTGACAAGGCTTACTATAGTAGCTTAATACCTCATCTGACCTTCTCACTGTCAGCACTTGCCATCGGTCTTTGTCTCTTCTTCTTGCTTCAAAAAAGACAGTTTAACTACAAACGATTTTTCAAAGTATTTTGGAGAGCTGGCTTTATCTTGACATTCCTGATGTATTTGGCCTTGGTGATTGCTGTCCTAACTTTAAAAAACTAAGTTCGAAACTTATCACATAAAAAAAACCTGAAATTTTCAGGTTTTTTATTTCTTATTTGTTTCGTTCAGCGCGGTATGCCGCAGCCTCTTCTTCTGTAGCCAATACAAAGTGACCAGGCGTAATCTCATGCATCTGACGTTCTTGACCATCTAATTCAGCACTTGGATCGTATTCCATATGGACACGACCTTTTTCAAATTCTGGATCCGGTTCAGGGATAGCAGAAAGCAAACTCTTCGTGTACGGATGAATTGGATCATTGTAAACAGCATCCGACGTTCCAATTTCCAACATTTTACCCCAGTGCATAACACCAATACGGTCAGAGATGTACTTAACCATTGACAAATCGTGTGCAACAAAGAGGTAGGTTAGACCTTGTTCTCTCTGCAATTTTTGCATCAAATTAACAACTTGTGCTTGAATGGATACATCTAAAGCTGAGATCGGTTCGTCAGCGATAATGAATTTTGGACGAACTGCTAAGGCACGTGCAATACCAATCCGTTGTCGTTGTCCACCTGAAAACTCATGCGGATAACGCGTTAAATGATCCTTATTTAAACCGACTAAATCCAATAAATGTTGAACACGCTCATCCCGTTCTTCTTTTGAAGGAGTCAAGCCGTGAATGTCCAAACCTTCTGCAACAATATCTCTGATTTTCATACGACCATTCAAACTAGCTTGAGGATCTTGGAAAATCATTTGTGCATCTTTTCGAAATTCTTTCAAATCTTTTCCAGAAAGCTTTGAAATAGACTGGCCATCGAAGAGAATATCACCAGCATTATAGTCATACAACTTTAGAATGGTACGGCCAACTGTTGTCTTTCCTGACCCAGATTCACCAACGAGACCAAAGACCTCTCCTTCATAAATGTCAAAGGAAACATTGTCAATGGCTTTAACTTCGTTTTTCTTACCTGCATTAAAAGTCAATGAAACATTTTTTAGTTCAACGAGTTTTCTTCTACTTTCGCTCATTGTTTCTCCTTCTTACTATTCCATTTTTCCCAACGTTTCAAGATTGCTAACGGTGGTGTAATTTCAGGAGCTCGCTCATCTAACAACCATGTTGCTGCATAATGGCTATCTGAAATTTGGAACATTGGCGGTTGCTCTTCAAAATCAATATCGAGAGCATATGCATTTCTGGCTGCAAAAGCATCTCCAACAGGAGGGTTCAACAAATCTGGGGGAGTTCCAGGAATGGATTCCAAACTTCCAGAAGCAGTCTCTGTTGTCGGCATAGAGTTTAATAACCCCCATGTGTAAGGATGTTGCGGATTATAAAATACTTCCTCAACCGTTCCAACTTCCACAATCTTCCCTGCATACATAACAGCCACACGGTCTGCCATACCAGCTACCACACCCAAATCATGGGTAATAAAGATAATAGAAGACTGTGTTTGAGACTGTATTTCTTTCATCAAATTTAAAATTTGCGCTTGAATCGTCACGTCTAAGGCAGTTGTTGGTTCATCCGCAATTAGAATTTCTGGATTCGCTGCAAGTGCAATCGCAATGACTGCACGTTGACGCATCCCACCTGACCACTGATGTGGATAATCTTTAATGTGCTCTTCAGCATTTGGAATACCAACCTTCTTCATGAGCTCCAAAGCACGTTTCAAAGCCTCAGATTTCGATACTTTTTCGTGCAACATAATTGGCTCAGCAATTTGCATTCCAATGGTCATTGTTGGATCCAAACTTGTCATTGGATCTTGGAAAATCATGGCAATTTCATTTCCACGAACTTTTACCCACTCACTCTCTGACAACTCACTCAAGTCTTTATCTTTAAAATGAATCTTACCTGACAAATGTGCATTTTTTGCATTTAAGCCCATTAGCGTACGTGTTGTTACTGATTTACCTGAACCTGACTCTCCAACAATAGCCAGAGTCTCTCCTTTATTTAAAGTAAAACTGACATCACGAATCGCCTTGACTTCACCTGCATAGGTATGAAAGGTAACATTTAAGTTTTCAACCTGTAAAATCGTTTCTTTATTCATCACATCCTCCATTCCTAATCAGCGCTTGATTTCGGATCAAATGCATCGCGTAAGCCATCACCCAATAAGATAAACGCAAGCGAAATCAGTACTAAAGCAGCCGCAGGAATCATTACTTGATAAGGATAATATTGTAAGTTCTCTTGGGCGTCTGTAATCAACGAGCCAAGAGACGCTGTAGGTGGTTTAACACCTAAGTTGATGGCTGACAAGACAGACTCATACATAATAGCACTTGGAACAGTCATCATAATTTGAACGATGATGATTCCTGAAATGTTTGGTAACACGTGTTTAAATGCAATTTTTAAGTTACTTTCACCTAACGCACGTGAAGCAAGTACAAAATCTCGCTCCTTGTAGGACAGGGTTAGGTTTCGCACCTGACGAGCCATAGATGTCCAACCAACGATAGCAATTGAAATAATAATGGATGTTACACCGTTTCCCAATAACAAACCAAGCATCGTAACGATAACTAAGTTTGGAATAGAAGAAATGACCTCAATAATACGTTGCATGATGGTATCTACTTTACCACCTGAAAATCCGGATATCAAACCATACGTCACACCAATAATCAAGTCAATCAAGGTAGCAATCACTGCAATTAGAAGAGAAATTCGGATACCGACCGTTACCCTCTTTGCAATACTACGACCCAAATTATCTGTACCTAAAACGAACTTAGTCTCCTCAGGAACACTTTGATCAGCATATGCATCATTTGCCTCAGTATTCCCCGAATAGACGATGGAACCATTCCAAAATGGAAGATTATCACTTATCTTAGGGGGTAAATTACGGTAAACTTCAACTTGCTCACTGTTAAACTTATTCGCTGATTTTGTTGAAACAACAAAAGTTGAACCAATTGCAAATACAAGTAACAGCCCAATAAACCACAATGAAATAACGGCAAGTTTATTTTTCTTAAGTCTTCGCCATGCATCTTGCATAAACGACAAGGCTGGTTTTTCAATTTTTTCCTGGGAGTCCGAGCTACCAGCGCCAACCAAAGTAAATGTTTTTCTTTGTTCTGTCATTATTCACTCCTTATCCCAATCGGACACGAGGGTCCACAATACTAATGACAATATCAGTGATTAAGATAGCCACCATTAACATCATCGCATAGACAATTGTAGTTCCCATAATCACTGGATAGTCTTTCGTTGGAATGGATGTTACGAATTGTTGTCCAATACCAGGAATAGAGAAGATTTGTTCAATCAAGGCTGAACCTGTCAAAATATTAGCCGCCATAGGGCCAACCAATGTCAATACAGGAATCATTGAGTTACGATAGGCATGATGGTTTGTAACTTGTCTCTTTGTCATCCCTTTTGCACGCGCTAACTGAATGTAGTCAGTATTCAGTGTTTCAATCATTTCACTTCTAAAAAAGCGTGTTACTTGAGCAAACACTGGTATGGCAAGTGCAAACGTTGGTAAGATGGTTTGTCCAAAAGTTCCCCAACCAGAAAGTGGTAACAATGCCCACTTAAAACCAAGATAGTCAAGCAACAACAAACCAATGATAAATGCAGGCACAGAAATACCTAAGGTTGATACAACACTCAGAAACCCGTCAATTTTATTGTTTTTATTTCGAGCAGAAACTGCACCAATTAAGAGGCCTCCACTAATCCCAACAACTAATGCTTGGAAACCAAGATGAATGGAAACACCTAGACGTTGTGTAATCAATTTTGTAACAGATTGGTTAGCAGATTGGTAACTAGTACCAAAATCGCCATGCAGAATATCTGTTAAATATTTTAGATATTGCTGCCACAAGGGTTTGTCCAAACCATACTGCTTATTCATTATTTCAATCATTTCATCAGTAAGTCTTGGACTGTTATAGGGAGTACCTGGCATTATTTGCATCAAAAAGAAGGAGAGGGTAATAACAACCCACAATGTCGCCAAAAGAATGGCGATCCTTTTCAATAGATATTTAGTCATATTATTCCTCAAATCAAAAGCAAGAATTGGCATTCCAATCCTTGCAAATTTGTTCATCATTCGTACAACTTATTTAGTTTTGTAAGCATATGTGAAGTCCACATCAAGACCTGTTGAATTACGAGCTAGACCTTTGATGTTAGGGTTTTGCAATCCTTTGTTAGACAAGTTGTAAAGTGGGTTGTAGTGTGAACCCTCGTAAAGAGCTTGTTCTGCTGCTTTGTAGTCTGCAGCCCCTGCATCTTTGTCCAAAGCATCAGTTGTCAAGGCTTTTTCATAAGCAGCGTCATACTCAGGGCTATTTACTTTACCGTAGTTATAAGCTGAACCAGATTGGAACAAACCGTAGAATGTTGAACCCTCTGGATAGTCACCGCCCCAGCTTACGAATGCAACTTCAAAGTTTTGATTTTTTGTATCTTCCAAACGTTGTTTAAAGGTTACAAATTTTTCTTCAACAGTTAAGCCTGGAAGAGTTGTTTCCCAAAGTTCTTTGATGTAGTCAGTTGCTGCTTTCTTGATTGGGTTATCTGAATCTGCTGTAATTGTCAATGTTAGGCTATCAACCCCCAACTCTGCCAAACCTTCTTTGAACAATTTCGCAGCTTCTTCTTTATCAAATGTATAAGGTTGAGACACAAATTCATTTAAGTCTGTACCATCAGTCAATGTTGCCAAACCTTTTGGTACAAATGCAGTTGCTGGGTTTGTACCAGTATCAGCTGCGGCTTTTACAAGTCCTTCACGGTCAGTTGCAAGGTTCAAAGCTTCACGGATTTTTTCGTTTGTCAAAGCTTCTACACTACCAGTTTCGTTGTATACCAAGTAGTCTGCACGAGCTTCAGCAATCTCGATGACATCTTCATTGTTTTTATTAGCATTATAGATTGCAGATGTTTGAGAAATGTTTGCAAAGTCTAATTCACCTTGTTTATACATTTGAACTGCTGTATCTGGTTTTTTAACAGTTTGAACGTTAACTGTTTCAGTTTTCACGTTTGCAGCATCCCAGTAATTGTCGTTTTTCACGAGTTTAAAGCTACCGCTTGTACCATTCCAATCTTCTACAACGAATGGACCAGAGTACAACATCTTATCTGAAGATGTACCGTAATCTTCGCCAGCTTCCTTAACAAATGATTCTTTTTGTGGAACAAAGTTAGAGAAAGTTAACAAGCTTTCGAATTGTGGAGCTGGAGTAGACAAGGTAAAGATAACTTTGTTTCCATCCGCTTTAACACCCAATTCTTCAACTGGTTTTTCACCGGCAATAACTTCATCAGCATTTAATACATGGGCATCCGATACAAGATATGCATACTCAGAAGCAGTTGCTGGATCTACCATACGACGCCATGTGTAAACGAAATCTTCAGCAGTGATGTCACTACCATCAGACCATTTAATTCCATCACGAAGAGTAGCTGTAAATGTTTTACCATCTTCAGAAACTTCAACTTTTTCAGCTAAGTCAGGTTGGTTTTTACCATTTTCATCTACACGAAGCAAGTTACTTCCAGCATTACCGATTGCCATTGCTGAATAGCGATCTGTGTTTTTTGAAATATCTAAAGTAAGAATTTCAGTAGGTGTATACCAATTAATTGTAGAAGTGTCTGATGATGAAGATTTTGAACCTCCATTACCACAGGCAGCCAATACAGAAAGTGTAGCAACAGCCAAACCAGCTGTAGCGAGTTTTTTCCATTTATTCATAAGAAAATCTCCCCGATCTATGAACTTTTTATCAACTTTATAAGTTATGCTTAAGATTATATACTAATCTTTATTCACTAGCAAGTGTTTTTGATAAAATTTTCTGACTTTTCTTTCAGTTTTTAATATACGTAATATATATTAGCACCTGTTGTGAGATACTTATTTTTTATACTAATAGCGAATTATGTTTTCGTAAACACTTGACAACATTCGTTTTTACCCCTATTTCTCAAAAGTCTGATCTTTGAAATTATACAGTATATATGACATATATGACATACTTTGTATCCTTTACACATAAAGTTAGTTTTTATTACATTGAAGCATAAAATTATTTGACAAAAAAAGTAATTAGCTGTTTACTAACTACTTTTATTCCAATCAATGGTTCAAATTTTATTAGAACTTGCTCAAATTCCTTTAAGTAATGACGAAATTATTCATGGATTTCTAATGGAAGACCATCTGGATCAAAGAAAAATGCCATTTTTTTTCCGTCAAAATCATCTGTTCGTACGTTCTCATGTCGTATTCCCTGAGCATCAAACTCACTTAAACATCTTTCAACATTCTCAACCCTAAACGCAAGGTGACGAAGACCTGTATGCTCTGGATTTGGCATAGCTGGTCGCTTTGGGGCATCTGGTTTAATGAAAATTTCCAAAACCAGATTACCTTTTCTTACATTAAAAAGAATATCCTTTTTTTCTGGACGGATGTGCTCGTCAAGTTGTTCGAAACCTAACTTTTCAACATAAAATTCCCTTGTATTTTCATAATTGCTACCAATGATAGCAATATGGTGTACAGTATCAAGTTTCATTATTGCGTTTCTAATACCTTTCTTGGTTTGGTGCCTTCTGCAGGACCGATAACACCAGCAGCCTCTAATTCTTCCATTAGTCGTGTTGCTCGGTTAAATCCGACAGATAAGCGACGTTGAATCATCGATGCACTGGCTTTTTGCGTCTCAATGACTAATGCTCTTGCTTCATTAAAGAGTGGATCTCCTTCGTTGGATCCACCGTTTGCACCGTAATCTGTATCACTGTCAGATACTTCTCCTGGATCAAAGGTGTCATCATATTCTGCGTCAGCCTGCTCTTTTACAAATTGAACGATACGTTCTACATCATCGTCTGAAATAAAGGACCCTTGTAAACGCATTGGTGCAGATTCTCCAATTGGATGGAATAGCATGTCCCCCCGTCCAAGCAGTTTTTCTGCTCCATTCTCACCTAAAATAGTCCGTGAATCCGTACCTGATGCTACAGCAAAAGCAACACGAGATGGAACATTTGCCTTAATTAGACCAGAGATAACGTCTACTGAAGGACGTTGTGTTGCTAAAATCATATGAATACCCGCGGCACGGGCTTTTTGACCAAGACGTATAATTGCGTCTTCAACTTCCTTGCTAGCTACCATCATCAAATCTGCCAATTCATCTACGATAACGACGATAAGTGGTAATGGAATTTGTTTTTCGTCAGAACGGCTGTTAAATTCTTCCACTTTGGCATTGTAGCCTTCCAAATTTCTAACCCCTACTTGACTGAAAAGTTCGTACCGTTTTTCCATTTCGTCAACGACTTTTTGAAGAGCCCGTGCGGCTTTCCGTGGATTGGTTACAACAGGAATTAATAAATGAGGAATATCATTGTAAACCGATAACTCTACCATTTTAGGGTCAATCATCATGAACTTCACTTGGTCTGGGCTTGCTTTCATCAAAATAGATGAAATGATTCCATTGACTGCCACTGATTTCCCCGATCCTGTCGAGCCAGCAACTAACAAGTGGGGCATCCGTGTCAAATCAAACGAACGCACCGTTCCATTGACAGCTTTGCCAAGTGGAATTTCCAACAATTTAGCCGGGTCCGTCTTGGATTGTTCCCATAACTCGCGAAAAGGCACCATTGCTACTTCTGTGTTCGGTACCTCAATACCAACGAGTGATTTTCCTGGAATAGGGGCTTCAATTCGTACATCTTTGGCTGCTAAGGCCAGTGCTAAATCATCTGCCAAATTTGAAATACGATTGACGCGAACTCCAACTGCTGGTTTTAGCTCATACCGAGTCACTGATGGCCCAATTTCTGCTCGTTCAACTACTACTTTGATACCAAAACTTGCAAAGGTATCTTCTAACACTTTTATGTTCTGACGAACGATTCGCTTCTCATTGGTTTGTCCTTTTACTTTTATTGGGGCAAATAAATCAATGGTTGGCAATTTATAGGCTAAACGCTGCTTAGGCTCGAAGTCAATCTGAATATCCGTATCTTCAACTTCTTCAACCTTACTTTCTTGGTTCTCAAGCGTAGCTGAAATGTCGTCCTCCGCGAGCATGATCGGAAATTCATCCTCTGGTTCCAAATGATCAAATTCTGAAATAATCGGTACCTGAAAAGGGGGTTCCTCCACTGCTTCCTCCAGAATCTCTCCTGTTTCAAGATCAACTGTCCTTTCAGATACAGTGTCTACGATGTTTGTTTCTGTTTCATGTTCAATCCGGAGGCGCTCCTCCTCAAGACGAGCTAATTCTTGCTGGCGTTTTTCTTCTCGTTCAACCCGCTTCTGAGCGCGAAGCTCTGCTCTTTTTTCCTGTCTTTCTGAAAATTTATCTTTGAAAACCACCAATCCATCCGCTACATCATAAACAGACCATGGACTCATAAAGAAAATTCCAAAGGCAATCAATAAGAAGCCGATGAAAAAGGTGCCTACATTTGAAAACAGGAATGACACTGGCAAATAGAGTAGATTTCCAACTAAACCTCCTCCAAAAAACTCTGACACTTTGAATGAGGACAAATCTCGAAGAGCCAACTTGAGTGTCTGATTAAACAAATCATTTCCCTTAAAATTCCAGTCAAAATAGGCATGAAATTCAAGCAAGAGTCCTGCAACGATTAGCCAAAAACCTGAAATTGTTCCTTCACGATTCCGAATCTTATTTGGAAACAAGAAATAAACAAATGCACCCACAATCAAAAGGTAGGCCAAACTACCAAAAAGCAATCGGAAAATGTTGTAACTGGTTACCCCAAAAATGCCTAGTCGACTTGCTGAAAATGCCAAAAATAGGATCCCTATGATACGTAAAACCATCTTTTTAACACGCTCTTGTTGAGCCAGTTCCGCCTTTGTCGGCCGTCTTGTCGCCTTTCCTTTCTTACCTGTCTTTCTCATATATACCTCAACTTTCTCAATCTCCTTATTTTATCATAATTAAGGAGATTTTTCACATCAGAAAAAGCCCTGCAAGCAGGACCTTTCTTGGAGTGAAAAAATTTAGGGGAAACAAATTTATAGAGTATTTAAAGTTCTCTGACCTTCAACATAGTAAGTTGAGGTCAAAACTTCTTGGCCATTATTGACAAAAATTTCTACACAGTTGGTATCTATCATAATCAATAACTCTTCAGCCTCAACCGTAACTGATCGGCGAATGGTTGACCATTCTTCTTCTCCAGTTTGCTGGATATCAAGGTGACCACGATCGATGTAGACTTCTTGGCTTTCCTTATCATAACCAAATTGAAGATAATCTTGGTCAGAGCCAAGCCTTAACTCCAAACTATCTTCCAGTTTAAGAGAGAACTTGCTAGGACCTTTGATACTTTGTCCGATTTCAATATCTTTGAAAGCTTCCAAAACACTTGTTGGCAGAACTTGATGCAATCCATTTTCGTTCTTTTTGAGAATGCGTGGAAGAGTCATCTGCCCGTACCACTTATGCCCAAAATCATTAGTGACCAACTTACGTCCCCAAGTGTGCATCCATGCCACCATCACGCGCTCACCTTCAGGGCTTTCTGTTGTTTGAGCTGCATAGAAATCATGCCCATGGTCAATTTCCTTAAAGGAATCTGCCACAAAGACTTTCCTATCCCAATCAACATGCCCTGTCACAAAGATATTGGAATTGATATTGATAAAGTCATTTCCATCTTTTTGGTAACGCATTGGGGAGATAATTAGGTACTCTTGACCATCCACTTCAAAGTAGTCGGGACATTCCCAAACAAAGCCTTGGTTGGCTTCACCTTTCAAGAAGATAGACTCAAATTTCCATTCTGTCAGGTTGGGAGAACTGAGTAAGACAATACAGCCAACATTGTCCTGGTGCTTAGTTGCAACAACTGAGTAGTAATGACCATCTTTCTCAAAAATCTTCGGATCTCGGAAATCATTTGCGATCACTTCTTCTGGCAGTCCATCTGCAGTTGCGACTGGATTCTGCTCAATTTTTTCAAAGTGAATACCATCTGTCGAGAATGCCATGTTCTGGACTTGGCTAACTGTGCCATCTTCATTGACAATGTGACCTGTGTACATGAGCCAGAGAACATCGTCTTTGACAATGGCTGAACCAGAGAAACAGCCATCCTTATCGTAGTCCTTGTCAGGAGCAAGGGCAACAGGAAGTTGTTCCCAGTTGACCAAGTCCTCACTTTTAGCATGACCCCAGTGCATTGGCCCCCAAACACTCTCGTAAGGGTTGAATTGGTAGAACAAATGGTACTCTCCACGGAAGAAGATAAATCCATTTGGGTCGTTAATCCATCCTATTTCTGGTGTGAGGTGAGCTTTAGGTTTGAATAATGGATTAATCGTTTCTTTTTCTTCTAAAATAAATTGATTGGCTTTTTCAACTGTTTTCACAGGTAGCCTCCTTTTGATTACTGATTTGCTTTGTATTGATCGTAGTATTTTTGCTTGATAGCTAACCAGTCAGAAAGACCATAGCTTTCCAATTCTTTCAAGTAGCTATCCCATTCTTCTTCAATACCACCATTTACAATCCATTCTGCACGTTTGCGGTAGATGAAATCATTCATATCTGCCTCCACTTGTGCAATCTTATCCAAATCTTCTTCCTCCATGAAGACACGAGGGTAGATATTGTCGTTGGTCACATAGTCAAGATAGGTTGCGTGCATCAAATCTAAGCGCCACTTAGCATCGTCTGGCATGGTAGTGACTGTACCGTAGTACTCATCAAGGATGGCCAATGGTCCACCAACCTCTGTCTTCTGACGGAGTTCGCCTGGTGCAGTACCGTTTAGCGGCAAGTGTTTGAGGCTATTGCTGGCCTTGTCAAACTCAAAGATGTTTTGCTGTTTCTCATCACCGTAAGTTCCCCAGTTGTTTTGGACAGACTGAAGTGGTGCATACTGGGCATCGATCCATTTAGCGGTCAATTCCAAGTTTTTGTTGGCAGATGTGATGACCATGCGGTCACGCTGGAAGCCCATACCGTTAGTACGTGTAATGTGCTTGGTGCCGTCCGGACCTGCTAACACCGGCAAAATATCATAAGTATCATTCATGCCTGTAATGTTAGCTTTGTCCCATGTGAAGTACACACCATAGAGGTTTTCACTTCCTTTTGCCAAGTAGGTATTCCAGTCTTGCTCAAAGGCTTCTGGGTCAATAAGACCTTTTTCCTGAAGGGTACGCATGAACTCAACACCTTCTTTGTAATCCTCCTTGTCCGCTGTAAAGTCAACGGTACCGTCATTGTTTACGACGATATGGTCATCGTTGTCACCGACACCGAAGGCACCAAAGAGAATCTTGAAGTCTTCGCCGCCGTTACCGTTGACAAAGGACATTGGGATTTCATCAGCTTGACCGTTGCCGTTTGGATCTTTTGTCTTGAAGGCTTCCAAGACCTTGATCAAGTCATCTGTTGTTTTTGGCATGTCAAGACCAAGCTTGTCCAACCATTCCTTGTTAATCCAAGCAATATCGCTAACAGTGTGGATTGATTCCTTACCTTCGCCCAATTCTTCAATCCATGGGAATGAGTAGATATGACCGTCTGGTGCTGTAATCATGGAACGGTACTCTGGATTTTCATCCAAAATTTTCTTGAGGTTTGGCATATGCTCATCAATCAAGTCTTCAACTGGTACGATAACCCCTTTTTAGCCCAGTTCATCAATTCGACATCAGATGCACCGTCATTATGAATAGCATCTGGTAGGTCTCCTGATGCAATGTCAAGATTCCGTTTTTCACCAAAGTCTGATTGATAGTTTGTCCAGTCAATATGAACGCCCGTTTCTTTCTCAAGACGTTGGAAAATCAACTTATCATTAGGATCAGCTGGAGCTAGAGGTGAACTAGCTGTCATGAACTTAAGCGTAACTGATTTTTCAAGCGGGAATTGAACATCTTTCAATTCATAATCCGGGCTTGAAGCAACATTTTTTGAACCACATGCAGCTAAAAGAACTGTACTTGCTAGAAGAGTGACAACCGTTTTTCCAATTTTGTGTTTCATCTGAAACAACCTCCTATTTGTGTTTAGATAGTATAGATGGTCTTTCAAGCTCCCCATTCGGTTTTAGAAAGGTGAAGCTGAAAGATGATTTGTTAACCTTTTAATGAACCTGCCATAATACCTTTATCAAAGTATTTCTGGAAGAATGGATACATAACAATCAATGGTAAACTTGAAATAATAATTGTTGCATACTTGATCATTTCAGCAATACGCTTCATTTCATTCATGGCCGCTTGCGCTCCAATCATGTCCTTAGCAGGCTCACTTTGAATGAGGATTTTACGTAGAACTAATTGGAGTGGTTCCAAGTTCGGATCTTTAATGTAGATCATAGCATCAAAGTATGAATTCCACTGACCAACAAAGGCATAGAGGAAAAGTACAAACATGATAGGCTTAGCCAACGGCAACATTATTTTTAAGAAAATTTGAAATTCATTAGCACCGTCCATGACTGCTGCTTCTACTAATTCGTCTGGTAAGGCTTGGAAATAGGTCCGTGCTAAGATGATATTCCAAACATTGACTGCACCAGGGATAATAATCGCCCAGACTGTGTTCAACATTCCCAAATCTTTTACCAAGAGATATGTCGGTACCAAACCACCACCGAAAAACATGGTAAAGACTAGAAAGGCATTAATCCATTTTTTACCAACTAAATCTTTCTTAGATAATGGATAGGCAGTCAATACGGATATTGCCACAGTAATGAAGGCAAATGAAAATGAGTAGAAGAGGGAATTCAAATAACCACGAATAATTGATTTATCTGAAAAAACTCTCTGATAACCTTCAATTGTCCAATCCTTTGGATCAAAACTAATACCCTTACTGATTAAAGCCTGAGGATCCATAAATGATGCAACTAAAATGTAGACCATAGGAACAACAGTTATCAATACTAGGAAGGCAATGATTATTTTATTTACGACAAGCATCCGCTTATCAAATTTTGTATACATTTGTGTATTCATACAAACCTCCTATAACCCTTGTCCATCATTAATTCGTTGGACAAATTTATTCACAGCTATGAGCAAAATGACATTAATCAATGCATTAAACAAACCTACAGCTGTTGAATAAGAGTAATCGCCTGAAATCAAACCTATCTTATATACATAAGTTGAAATGATTTCTGAACTTGTCAAGTTCAATGAGGTTTGCATCAAGAACGCTTTTTCATACCCAACATTCATAATCCCACCGGCAGCAAGTATAAACTGGATAACCATCATCGGTTTAAGAGCTGGCAAATCTATGTGCCAGATACGTTGGAGGATATTTGCTCCATCTAATTTTGCTGCTTCTATCAAGGCCGGATCCACATTTACAAGAGTTGCCGTATAAAGAGTGGATGCCCAACCCATACTTTGCCAAATACCACTTAAGATATAGAGTGGTCTGAAGAAATCAGGATCGGTCAGGAAATTTGTTTCAAGGCCAAACTTACCGAGGATTGAGTTAACAGGGCCACCAACTGAGAAAAATAGGAAAATCATACCGACGATAACCACGACTGAGATAAAGTTTGGAGCGTAAAGCACCAACTGAATCCGTTTTTTAGCCTTGTCACTCAATAGTTGATTCAGCATGATAGCCAAAATAATCGGTGGCAAAAATCCTAAAAGTAAACCATAGATACTCAACTTCAAGGTGTTGGCCAGCAAAGTACCAAAATTTGGTGAAGAGAGGAATTTTGTGAATTCAGTGAAACCAATCCACTCACTGCCTAGCATACCTCTTAGAGGGTTGTAATCTTTAAAAGCAATCAGAACACCATACATGGGAATGTATCGGAAAATGAAGGTCAAGGCCAAACCTGGTAGCAACATGAGTAAGAGAATTTTTTGTTGCTTTATTCTTTCCCAAACTGACGTTTGCTGAAGTTTAGATGTTTTCACATGAACTCCTTTTGAAACGTTTCAAAAAATTATGATTTTATAAAGAGGATGTCCATCTCCTCTCTATTACAATTGTTTTGAAACGTTTCATTTTTTGATAAAATAAAATCAACTAACTTGATGACTTTATTTTATCATTGTAACCGTTTTCTGTCAACCCCTATTTTAAATTTTTTGTCGTTTTTCCTTCTAGGTACGAAATTGGTAAGGTTATTTGGAGTGGACGATCTTTTTTATCTAAAATATCTAACAGACATTGAACAGCTTCTGTTGCCATTTCTTCAATAGGTTGACGAATCGTCGATAGATACTGCGTACGCTCTTCGGCTTGACGAATACCATCATATCCTACGACCTGTACATCTTCAGGAACCTTTTTCCCAAGTTTTTCTAATATTGAGATAGCGTCAATCGCTGTGAAGTCATTTATCGTGAATAAAGCATCTATTTCAGGGTGTTGGCGTAAAAAAACCTCAACTTCCTCTAAAAAATTATCATAGGGTTCCTCTAAATCTAAAACCTCACAGGGAAAACCAGCCTCTAAAATTGTTTTCTCAAAAAATAATCGCCGTTTCTTGGTTTCATTGATTGTTTTATTATGACCACCAATGAAACCAAAATGTGTCCCTCCTTTTGAAATGAGTACTTGAGCAGCAAGTTCAGCTCCCTTTTGATTATCGGAACTTACACATGCAATTGCCTTATCTTCATACGTACGGTCAATACTAACAAAGGGAATATTTGATGATAAATAATCTTCAATCGGACTATAGGTGATGGCGATAATACCGTCTACTTTGTTTTGCTGAAGCATCGTAATATAATCTAACTCTCTTTTTGGACCAGAAATATTGCATAACAATAGCTTATAGCCTTTCTTACTTAATTCAACTTCAACATGAAAAGCAAATTCTCCAAAAAATGGATGCCAAACACTGGGAACAATTAAGGCAATGGTTTCTGTCTTATTTTTTTTCATCCCTCGAGCATAAACATCTGGTATGTAGCCTAATTCATCTATCGCTTGTTGAACTTTCTTCAACGTTATCTCTTTTATTCCTTGCTCTTGATTGATGACTCGAGACACTGTTCCAACACTGACTCCTGCTAATTTGGCAACATCTTTCATAGTAATTGATTTAGTTGGCTTCATGACTCATCCTTCCTAGTTTCGAAAATGAAACGTTTCAATAGTATATAACAGAATACCACTGATAGCGTTTTCTGTCAAGAAGAAAAAAAGTACCAGCCTTGCTGATCACATTTTTTTCTTCGGATGTTTGTCGATTACTTCGGGGTGATTGTCTAGTGCTGATTTTCCCTTTTCCGTCAAGGCGTAGCCGCGAACTGAAAAATATGGTGCCAGTTTTTCTTCAGTCAAATACTCCTTAAGTGCTGCATCAAGGTCAGCAACTTTTAACTTGGATAAACCAGTAACTCCTTCTGCTTTGAGAATATTTTTCTTAGCAGTTGATGTGATGTGATCCAATGAATCAAAGGCAGACTCAACATAAGCATATCCATCTGTGATTAATTGTTCCATATGTTCTGGACCATTGATACCATAGATATACTCAAAATACTTTGAATAGGGGGTGGTTGTTTCAAACGTTCCAAAGTTAATGCGCCATAATAAAATGATATCCCCTGGTAGCAGCCCTTCTTCTAGGCGCACCATATTACGCTTTGGCACCGGTTTAGCTTCTAATAGCCAGGTCGCAAGATCACGTTCTGGGGAAATATAGGGTTTGACCTCATAGTCATTATACATTTCTGCGATGCGTTGTTCAACAGACATAATTACCTCACATTATTATCTCTAAATAGTAACATCATTATACACTATTCCACAGGAAAAACCTAGATTAGTGACTAGGATTTGCGTTCAAAAGAAAGCATGCGAGTTCCTTGAAAGGTCAATGTTCCTTTATCACCTTCCGTTAACAATCCGTATTCATGATCCTTGACATGAAACTCCCTTCTTTGACCATTCCATTCAAATGTCAGATAATAATTGGTCCGGGCTGTTTCATTTCCAAAGACATCCGTTCGCTTTGTGACCAGTAAGGCTTGACAGGTCTCAATCGGTGATTAGTTATTACGATGCCACTCCAAAAAATTTCGAAGGATTTGAAAACAAATTAGCCCAATTATGAAAATAAAAACGACATAAAAAAAAGCCATTTCCCACATAATTTCTCCATGTGGACCGCATAAATTTCCAAACATATGGTAACCTCCTGTTGCATTTATAACAATAGTATATCATATTTAGTTCATTTAGAAACGATTGATCTCAACTAGGAGAAAATTTGTAAAAATTAGGAAAACATGGTAGAATGTGCATAATTTATAAGAACCAGAAAGGTATTTTCTATGAAGAAAGCAATACTGTTTTTACTGACATCCAGTTTATTTCTAACTGCCTGCGGAAATAGCTCATCAACTTCAGATTCCTCCAGCTCCACAAGTTCAACATCTGTAGCATCTACAACTACGGATACGACAGCATCAAGTCAATATGCAAAGGATTTGGCTTATGCGATCAACAATCCATCTGCTTCCTTTCCACAACTGTCAACTGATATAGCTGAAAATGAGGCTGCCGTTAAAATCAAGACAACTGAAGGGGATATTACTATCAAACTCTTCCCTGAGCAGGCACCTTTGACCGTTGAAAATTTCTTAACCCATGCAAAGGAAGGATACTACAATGGTACCATCTTCCATCGTGTCATTAAAGACTTTATGATTCAAGGCGGAGATCCACTTGGAAATGGTACTGGTGGTGAATCTATCTGGGCAGGAAAAGATACGACCATCGATGCTGGAAATGGTTTCAAAGATGAGTTTTCAGCCTTCCTTTACAATATTCGTGGCTCGCTTTCGATGGCCAATGCTGGTACCGGTACAAATGGTAGCCAATTCTTTATCAACCAAAATACCACAGACATGTCAAGCCAACTTTCTAGTTCCAGCTATCCTGGTAAGATTGTTGACGCCTATAAAAACGGTGGAAATCCAAACTTAGATAGCAAACATACTGTATTTGGTCAAGTGATTGATGGAATGGATGTCGTCGACAAGATTGCTTCTGTTGAGACGGATGACAATGATAAACCAAAAACAGATGTTAAGATTGAGTCAATTGAGATCATTAAAGACTACACTAACTAGGTCAGACCAATAAAAAATGAAAACTTGAGAATTTCCTCAAGTTTTCATTTTTTATTACGATTGCTTTCCTTGTTTTCCATTATATAAACCTTTGAATACTTGATAGAGGATTGGTACAGCAATGATGGTCGTAATTGCAGTGCCATAGGTTCCTAAGATTCTACCCAAAGCTGCGAGGAAGGAAGCTGAGAAGGTTAACCCTCCGACAAAACTTCCCGTTAATGTATACTTCAATAGGTTCAAGATAATTTTTGTAATTGCCGCAACAATTCCAACCAAAATAATATTGGTTAAGCGGTCATTTTTCTTGAGGAATTTCTCATAAAATAAATGCAAAATAAAGCAGACGATAAGCGATTCTAAAATGGTAATCCAAGCGACTGAAGCATAACCAGATAGTAAATCAAAGATGCCTAGACCAAGTGACGCTGCCACAGCTCCTTTTTTAGCTCCAAATAGTAAAACTCCTACCACTACTAAAGCATTGCCTAAGTGAACAAATTGACTCCCAAATGGAATGCGAATAAAGAAGACAACCACACAAATAAGGGCTGCAAATAAACTAACTTCGGTTAATTGACGTAATTGATTCTGTTTCATAATTTCTCCTTTAATGTTTGAAATGTTTCTTGTAACTCTGCTAAAAATGGCTCAAAATAAATCCCTAACTTTAGGTCTCGATTCAATGAAAGGGTTTGTCTTAAGCTTTTGTCAATAAATTCTAAAGCAAGAGGGATAGCTTGATGGAGATTGATTTGTTCAATGGTTGCTACTGCTAACAAGGTAGATAGAATATCACCTGTTCCAAAGAAATTTGCTGGATATTTTTTAGACAAATAGGTAGTAATTTCCCCTGTTTCCTGCTGAAAATAGGCTACACCTATTTGGCTATCATCAAAGGAAATTCCTGTCAGTACAATATCTGCTGTCACTTGCTTTGCCAAGGCCTCCAATAAGTCTTCAATCACCGAAAAATCATAGTGTTCTCCAACATATTCCCGACCAGTTAACAACGCAGCCTCTGTCAAATTTGGAAGAATGAGCTTGGCCGACTGAGTTAATTCTTTCATGGCCTCTACATAGGATGATGTAAAACCTGTATACAGTCTTCCACTGTCACCCATAATCGGATCTACAATCAATGGTGTCTCTGTTTGCTTGGCGTACATTGCCAATTGACTTAGTTGCTGAGGATTTCTACAGTAGCCAGACAAGATGCCTGCCAACTCCAAATTCAAGTTCTTCCACTGTCTAAAATAGGCACGATTCAAGTCAGTCATATCTTCAATGACAACATCTGGGAAACCGCCTGTGTGTGAGGATAAAAGAACTGTAGGTAAAAGCATTGTTTCTACCTGACAAACTGCTGCAATTGGGATGCTAGTGGCTAGGGCAACCTTGCCAACACCAGGCAAATCATTTGCAAGCAATAATCGCTGAACCATAACAACCTCCTAAATTATTTTTCTTAAACAAAATTGTAAAGGATTATCATACATTTTTCAATCTTACATATCCACAACTGTATGGGGACAGACAGCTGAAACCTTACAACACTAGGCTCAAATTATTACATAAGAAAAACAGTAACAATTTTTTGCTACTGTCATCCTATTTCAATGTATTGTTGTCAAAACCTGCTTAATTTTTCTCCAGAAAGGCAATCAGGGTCTGGGCAGAACGTTCTCCTGCTTGAATGATAAATTCATCAAAGGTGATATTGGCATCTCCCTGAGCTGTGTCACTCATGGCACGGATAACCAAGAATGGCTTACCTGTATTGACAGCTGCTTGAGCGATAGCTGCTCCTTCCATCTCTACGGCAAGAACTTCTGGGAAATGAGTTTTGATCGTAGTAATTCTCTCCTGACCTGCGATAAAACTGTCACCCGTCACAATCAGACCCACATGGTTAATGATTTCCTGCTCTGCTAAAACGGTTCTCAGCTGTTCTAACAAAGCTTGATCTGCTGGATAATACAATTCCTGCCCTGCCATTTGTCCGTAAGCATAGCCAAAAGCTGTCACATCGACATCGTGGTATGCTAATTGATTTGCTACAACCACATCACCAATAGCTATACCGTCAGCAACAGCACCGGCTGAGCCTGTATTAACAATGACATCAACTGCAAAATGGTCTGCCAAAATAGCAACAGACATGGCTGACATTACCTTTCCAATACCTGATTGGACGAGAACTACATCATGTTGACCGATTTGTCCCTGATAGTAGGTTCGACCCAAAACGATGGTTTCTGTTCCATCTTGTAGATGCTCTACAAGAATCTTTAATTCTTGTGGCATGGCTGCGATAATTCCAAATTTCATCTCTTCTCCTAAATAAATAATACTGCAATGATAAAGATAATCAGCAAGATAATAACCCAAAAAAGGAGTTTATTCACTTTACTACGGAATGCTTCTCTTTTGATGGTTTCAATACGACGACTTTTTACCACACTAGGTTTGACTGGAATTCGGATTGTTTGCCCTTCCTCATACCCTTGATACTCTTCGTCTAGATAAGGCTCAAATACATTGTCTTCCATTGATACATCTTGATTTGGACGATAATGTCCAAATTGATTTGATTGACCTGAATACTGATTCTTTTTCACTTTCTCTAAAATATCATCCGTTAACAAGGGCTTCCTCATGCCTTAACCTACTTTCTCATGAGTTGTAAATATTGCACAGCCATGATGGTCTTTGCATCACAAATCTCGCCAGTAGCCACCAAGTTCAAAGCCTCTTCCAAGCTTACCTCATGTAATTCGATAACCTCATCTTCATCCATTGGACGTGGATTTTCAACTTTGACCAGATGGTCAGCTAAATACAAGCGAATTCGCTCATTGCAAAAACCGATAGCTGAGTAAAAATCTGCTAACAATGTCAGTTTGTCGCTGGAATAACCTGTCTCTTCTTCTAATTCCCGCAAGGCAGCATCTTCCAGCGTATCTTCTTCACCTAATTCCAACTTACCTGCAGGAATCTCATAAATGGCACGTTCAATCGCTTTCCG
>ERZ650312.554-NODE-554-length-20694-cov-4.805514_pt1 | contig 20694 bp, 22 predicted proteins | sample MGYA00376248_ERZ650312 | MGnify/ENA primary metagenome ERZ650312 (study PRJEB26733, sample SAMN07839316) | wastewater metagenome | biome: urban; feature: wastewater treatment plant; material: waste water | place: USA: North Carolina | collected 2016-07-28 ... | reverse complement strand
AATGCTTATTTGGTCGATTGGCGTTCCTTGATACCGTGGTTCAAGATAACTTCACGGTTTTCCAATTCTTCCTTATGCATAATCTTGGTCAGCATCCGCATGGCAATGGCACCGATATCATAGAGGGGCTGGCTGATGGAGGTCAGATTTGGACGAGTAAACTTGGTCACCACAGAATCATCACTGGTGATAACTTCAAACTCTTCAGGAACCTTAACTCCCTTGTCCGCAATACCATTCAAGAGGCCTGCTGCAATCTCATCTTCTGCTACATAAGCAGCTGTTGCGCCAGCGTTCAAGAGGCGTTCTGCCAAGGCATAACCTTCTTCGTATTTGTACTTGGACTCAAAGACCAGGCCTTCCTGAAATTCCAGACCATTGGCCTTCAGACCTTCCTTATAGCCAGACAGGCGAATCTTGCCATTGATATCATCGACCAGGGGACCTGAAACAAAGGCAATCTTTTGATTGTGTTTGGCCAAAAGTTCCACAGCATCTGCAGTAGCCCGAGCGTAATCGATGTTAACACTTGGCAGCTGATGCTCCAAGTCAACAGTTCCTGCCAAAACGATCGGAGTCCGAGAGCGTGAAAACTCAGCCCGAATCTTATCTGTCAGGTGGTAGCCCATAAAGACAATACCATCAACTTGCTTGGAAAAGAGGGTGTTGACTACGTTAATCTCTTTCTCATCATTTTCATCACTGTTGGCCAGGACGATATTGTACTTATACATATCCGCAATATCATCAATACCCTTGGCCAGGGTTGCAAAATAGGCATTTGCAATGTTGGGGATGACGACACCAACTGTGGTCGTTTTCTTACTAGCCAGGCCTCTGGCAACTGCATTTGGACGGTAATCCAAACGGTCAATCACTTCCAAAACCTTCTTACGAGTATTTTCCTTGACATTTTTGTTGCCGTTGACAACCCGGCTGACTGTGGCCATGGAAACGCCAGCTTCTCGAGCGACATCATAGATGGTGACTGTATCATCTGTATTCATCATGGTTAGTGGGTTCCTTTCATCATATTCTTTTGAAAATTACGCTTTCACTCTCTTATTAGTTTATCATTTTTTGAAACCACTTTCAAGAGAAAAATTTTGATTTTTCTTTTCTTCTTGCAATTTTTTTCATTTTTTGAAAAAATAGGGGATAGAAAGAGGTATTTTATGTCTAAAATCACGTCCGTCCAGACCTATCTTGACCAAGAACAGCTGGATTTGGCCATCTTTTCCAATCCAACTACTATCCACTATCTGACAGGCTTTGCCAGCGATCCCCATGAGCGCCACATGATGCTCTTTATTCTGCCGGATGCAGAATCCCTCTTGTTCCTTCCTTCCTTGGATGTGGAGCGGGCCAGGGCTACTGTCAATTTCCCTGTTGTGGGCTACCAAGATGCGGAAAACCCTTGGCAACGAATCAAAGATTCCCTTCCCGCAAAAAATTTCAAGAGGGTTGGAGCAGAGTTTGACAACCTCAACCTCACTCGTTTTTATGGGCTTAAAACCATCTTTGACCAAGATTTCAGCGACCTGACGCCCCTCATCAACCGTATGAAACTGATCAAATCCCGGGATGAAATTGACAAGATGCTGATTGCTGGTCAATTTGCAGACAAGGCCATGCAGGTTGGCTTTGACAACATTTCCCTCCAAAAAACTGAGACTGACATCATCGCCCAGATTGAGTTTGAAATGAAAAAACAGGGCATTTCCAAGATGAGTTTTGAAACCATGGTCTTGACTGGAAACAATGCTGCCAATCCTCATGGCATTCCCGGAACCAACTTGATTGAAAACAATGCCCTGCTGCTCTTTGACCTTGGGGTGGAAACCCTAGGCTACACATCCGATATGACGCGGACAGTGGCGGTTGGTCAGCCAGACCAGTTTAAAAAGGACATCTATGAAATCGTCCTAGAAGCCCAGCTGACGGCCCAAGACTTTATCAAGCCTGGCGTGACAGCCTCTCAAGTGGATGCAGCGGCCCGCCAAGTGATTGAAAAGGCGGGTTATGGCGAATACTTTAACCACCGCTTGGGCCATGGCCTAGGTATGGATGTCCACGAGTTTCCTTCCATCATGGCCGGCAACGACATGGTCATCGAGGAAGGCATGTGCTTCTCCGTTGAGCCTGGTATCTACATCCCTGGCAAGGTCGGTGTCCGCATCGAGGACTGTGGCTATGTGACCAAATCAGGCTTTGAAGTCTTTACCCAGACACCAAAAGAATTGCTTTATTTCGAAGGATAAGCGTCCTTAACTGACCACGAAAGAACCAGCAGGATTTCTGCTGGTTTTTCATGTTATTGATTCTGTTCTGCTAATTTATCTGGATAGCCATGGGCGATGCGGCTGGCGGCGGCGGCCGCAATGGCCCCTACGATGTCATCGAGGAAGGTATGGCAACTCTTCCCATCCTTACTATCGAGGCTTTGGATGATGCCAGGCTTGACCTTGTCCAGGTAGCCATAGTTGGTAAAGCCGATGGAGCCAAAGACATTGACGATGGAGAGGGCGAGGATCTCATCGATACCATAGAGGCCCTCATCTGCGGTCAAGATATCATTGAGGGGCTGGGATAGGAGGCCTTTCTCCGCCAACATATCCAACTCGACACCAGTGATAATGGTATTTTGAACCTCCCTCTTGGCCAGAACCATTTCGACACTTTCGATACACTCATCCAGGGTCAAATCAGGGAGGTACTTACTTTGAAGATGCAGGACCAGGTCCGCTATCGCTTCGATGTTGATACCCCGCTCCTCCAAGAGGGCATGGGCCTTGAGATTTAATTCCTTATCTGATTTCATAAAAATCCTTTCTATTTACCTGTTTTTTAAGGAAAAAGGCGACTGCTGTCGCCCTAAAGGTGTTAAGCTTTTTTGAGATCCAACCAATAGCGGGCCAATTCTTGACCTGCCATGTGGACAGCTGGAAAGTCATCTTCCAGTCGAATAATATTTTCCAGATGACCTCCGACTTTTTCAATGGTTTTGCGGCTGGGAAGGTTGTTCACATTTGCAGTGATGAGGACAGACAGGATGCCTCGTTCCCGGTATCTGTCCAGGGCGAATCGGAGCAGGTCTGTCATGATACCCCGCCTACGAAAGGCTGGGCTGGTCACATAGCCAATATGGCCACCAGCATGGGCCAAATCCCCCTTTTCCAACTCCCAACGGCAGCTGATTTTTCCAGCAATTTCTCCATCCATGAAAGCATAATAGCTGGTAACGGTGGACCAATTGGGATCATCTGTCTCTTTTTCCAAGCGTCTGGATTTTTCGACAAAGGCTGGAAAGTCTTCTACTTTTTTGGTCTCAATAAACGTATTGCCCGCGGCTTTTTCGGCCAAAAGCAAGTCTTGAAAGCGCTCAAAGGCGGCTTGATCGGTCAACTCCAAGGTCCGAATGTCCATTGCGCTGGCTTTTCTTTAGGCATAAACCTGCAGGTGGGATGGGAGAACCTTGATGTGAACCGGAAGCTTGTCGCCTTCATCCCCATCCACATTGACCCGCAGCGTATCACCAGTATCCGCAACCGAAATCTTGATTTCTTTGATTTGATGGTAACCGACACGGTCATTGGACTCATCCACACCTGTCAAGAGGCTCGGCAGGGTCTGCAAACTTTCTAAGAGATTGCTGTCCTTGAGATAGATAAAGTGCATCAAACCATCACTGACTTCAGCCTCTGGCAAGAGTTGCTCAAAGCCGCCGATGGAATTGGTTGAGCCAATCACAAGCAAGGAGCTTTCAATGGTTTTCTCGACCCCATCCAGCTCTACTGTGAAGGTATAGGACTGATTGGCTGCCAAATTTTTCAAGGCAGAGATGGCATAGGCCAGCTTGCCCAGCTTGGTTTTGTCTTCAACAGTGGTATCATTGACAGCCTGGGGAATGGTCCCGATGGCCACAACATTCATGAAATAATCATCATTGATTTTCCCAATATCCATGGGCTTGGTCTTGGTCAGGTCCAGGGATTCAATGGCTTGGGCCGGGTCCAAAGGGATATTGAGGGCTCTGGCCATATCATTGACCGTGCCCAGTGGGAAGAAGCCAAATTTAGGGCGAAAGTCCTCTTCCGCTAGGCCGCTGACGCCCTCATTGACTGTACCATCTCCACCCATGACAAAGACTGCCTCAAACTGATCTCTAGCAGCTTCCTTGGCAAAGGCGCTGGCATCGCCAGCTTTTTCAGTATGCTTGACAACTACTTCCTCAAAGTGCTGGCCCAACTTTTCCTTAGCCATTTTTTGAAATTCTGGGGCTTTTTCTCCACCGGAACTGGGATTTACAACTAATAATACCTTAGCCATCTGACTGCCTCCTTGTTCTTTTATAGATTTATTATATCATATTGGAAACGTTTTTCTGCCAACTTGGCTCAGCCGGTCGCAAGCCGATAGCGGGCTGATTGTCTCTTCTGGCCCTGGTAGTCAATGTCTTCAAGAGCCACCAGCTGACCGCCCATCTTTTCAAGCAGTCCCCGACTGGCCAGATTATCCTGATCGGTGGCAAGGAGGATGGAGGTGATTCCTTTTTTTCGATACTGATCGAGGGCAAAGTTCACAAAAGCTGTTGCCAGGCCTCGACGGCGAAAGGCAGGTGCCACCATGTAGCCCACATGGCCCAAGGTCTGACAGTCTGGATGGTCCATCTCCCAAAAACAGATGACAAAGCCAACTATTTTCTCATCCAGAAAGGCGTAATACTTGGTGTAGGTCGACCAGGTTTGTCCCTCTTGCTTGAGTTCAGATTGGGCACTTCTTCGGACGATTTTTTCAAAATCATCCTCATATTCCAACTCAACATGGGGATTGACCTTTTTATCCTCCAACATGGCCGCTTCAAATGCCCTGTATGCATCCTCATCAGCCAAGGTAATCTTTCGAAAGTCTAGCATGATTGCACCTCCTTTTTTCTTTCAGTATAGCAAAAAATCGAGGAAAATCCTCGATTTCTTAAAAATTTCGTCCATTTTTCCCATAACCGTAGCGGTCCATGAAGTCCTGGCGGAATTCTAGGAGGTTGTCATCTAAGATGGCTTGACGGACCTGTTTCATGAGGTTGATGAGGAAGTATAGGTTGTGGTAGCTGGTTAGGCGCAGGCCAAAGGTCTCATCTGCCTTGAGCAGGTGGCGGAGGTAGGCCCTGGTGTAGTTCTTACAGGTGTAACAGTCACAGTTGTGGTCCAGCGGGGTGAAATCTTCCTCATACTTGGCATTTTTAACCACCAGACGGCCTTCAGAGGTCATGCAGGTACCGTTACGGGCAATCCTGGTCGGAAGGACACAGTCAAACATATCAATGCCACGGATAACCCCGTCAATGAGACTATCAGGTGCCCCCACCCCCATCAGGTAGCGGGGTTTGTTTTCTGGTAAAAGCGGCGTTGTGAAGTCTAGGACCGCATTCATTTCATCATGGGTCTCACCAACAGCCAGACCGCCGATAGAGTAACCTGGAAAATCCATGCCAACCAGATCTGCAGCCGACTGGCGGCGCAGGTCTTCAAAACCAGCTCCCTGTACGATGCCAAAGAGCCCTTGGTCGTGAGGGCGACGGTGGGCCTTGAGGCCCCTTTCCGCCCAGCGGCTGGTCCGCTCAATTGATTTTTTGACATAATCATAGGGCTGGTAAAACTGGGGACACTCATCGAAGGACATCATGATGTCCGAGCCCAGGTTGTTCTGAATGGAAATGGCCTTTTCTGGCGACAGGAACATTTTGGAGCCATTGAGGTGGTTTTTGAAGGTCACCCCTTCTTCCGTGATGTTGCGGCTATCCGCCAGAGAGTAGACCTGGAAACCACCCGAATCTGTCAAGATGGGCTGGTCCCAATTCATGAACTTGTGAAGCCCTCCAGCCCTTGCAATCAGCTCATCCCCGGGCCGCAACCAGAGATGGTAGGTGTTGGACAGGATGATACCAGAGCCCATCTCTTTTAGCTCTTCTGGGGACATGGTTTTGACCGTTGCCTGGGTCCCTACTGGCATAAACATGGGGGTTGGAAAGGTGCCATGCGGGGTGATAATTTCACCTAGACGGGCACCAGTGTGCTTTTCTTTTTTAATTAAACGGTATTTGATTGGATAATCCGTCACAGTTTTTTCTCCTTTACTTCAGGAAAGACAGTCCTGAGTATTTTTCAGCCTTACTAGTGTACCAAAAAAGCGAACAACTGTCATCCAAAGGTTTTCATTTCTAGCCTTTTATGATAAAATCTATGGAAGGAGGTTATTATCATGTTTTCGATTAGTCAAATTCGTGCCCAGGCACGTCAAACCATCAGCTCAACACCGGGTATCTTTCTTTTGCCTATCATCCCAGTGGCCATGACCTTTATTTGGACTGTGTTTCAATATTTTAGAAACGATACCTTGTCCTACTATGATCCAGCTGCTCCACTTGCTCCGCTATTTAGCTCCTTTGCTTTTCCTTTGCTTTATGGTCTCTTAATGTCCTTTATTTCTATTTCATTAGCTTGGACTCTCCTTTTGGTAGTCCGAGGTATCAAGAAAACAACTGAGCTCAAGGATGTATTTGCTATTTTTAATTCACCGCATCTTGGAAAAATTTTTGTCACTTTCCTGCTCAAACAGTTTTACCTCTTCCTTTGGGGTTTGATTTTTTACGTTGGATTAGGAATGTTCATCTTTGCAATGGTTCTATCATTTTTCTTCGCTCTATCGGCTGGTTCTGTTGATAGCATTCCTGACGAGTCTTTAGCTGTCATTGGTTTTTTGGTTATTTTTGGACTCTTTGCTCTCATCGGAGGATTGGTTTTGTTTGTTCCACAATACTTGGCCTATTCCCAAGTAGAGTATATCCTCTTTGACCAGTTGGAAAAAAATGAATATTTCGGTGCAAATGCTGTTATCAAGGCTAGCCGTCAAATGATGAAGGGCTACAAAGGAAAACGCTTTGTCCTTGATTTGAGTTTTATCGGCTGGTTTATCCTGACAGGGATTACCTTTGGCCTAGCTGGTATCTATGTATGGCCTTACTACTATGCTGCGCAAGCTCATTTCTATGAAACCCTTAAAGTAGATGCTTATGCGCGCCAAGCCACTTTCTTTGGTCAGTTCCAACAAGCTACACAGGCACAAACTCAATCAGAAGAATCCGTTGCCCACCAAACTGTAGCTGAAGAGGTGGAGGAAAGCTCTGCTGCTCCTGTTGTTGACCAGCCAGTGGATCATCAGCCAAATACACCTGATCAAGCAGTTGAGAACAAAATGGATTCAGCAATCGATAGCCCGATTGACCATCAAGAATAAGCTAAAAAGGACCCACCGGTCCTTTTTCTTATGCTTCTATCATATTCAGGTATTCAATCTTAATGCACTTGTTCATGACGATCTGGTGACGGCCAGCCTGGCGAAGCACTTCTTCTGCCTCCTGGCTCTCGAGGCCCAGCTGGGCCCAGAAAACATCTGCATCTGTCTCGATGAAATCTCTGGCCACATCCGCTAGAAATTCGCTGCGTCTGAAAACATCCACAATGTCTACATGGACTGGAACTTCTTGGAGAGAGGCGTAGGTCAGCTCTCCTAGGATGGTTTGACCAGCCAGTTTGGGATTAACGGGGATGATGGTATAGCCTGCTTCCTGCATGAGTTTGGAAACCCGATAGGCAGCCGTTTCTTCCCGATTGGATAAGCCAACTACTGCGATGGTCTTGGCATTTTTAAGGACATCAAAGATGACATCTTGAGGGGGATTCTGAAAATGGTAGGTCATAGCTACCTCCTGATGTTGGTTTCTCTCAGTATACCATATTTTGTTTTTTCAGGGTAGACACTTGACAGGTGAGTGAATACTCACTATAATACTCTTCATAGGTGAGCAAACACTCACCTCTTTAGAAAGAGGTCACTATGGAAAAATTAGTAGATTTGCAGCTTATCAGTAAGTATTTCGGACAACAGCTTGTTCTCAATAAAATTGATTTTGGGTTAGAAGCTGGTCAGATTGTGGGACTCATTGGTCCATCTGGAGCAGGAAAATCAACTATGATTAAAACTATGCTGGGAATGGAAAAAGCAGATGAAGGCAAAGCTCTCATTCTTAACCACCACATGCCCAATCGGTTTGTCTTGGGTCAGATTGGTTATATGGCCCAGTCTGATGCTCTTTATGAAAGCCTCACTGGTTTTGAAAATTTAAACTTTTTTGCTCGGATGAAGGGACTGTCAAAAAAAGATATTCCAACAGCCATTGCCCATACCGCTCAGGTTGTCGAATTGACTGAGCATCTCCAAAAAACTGTCGCTGGTTATTCTGGAGGCATGAAACGCCGACTTTCCTTAGCTATCGCTCTGCTCGGTAATCCTCAGCTTCTCATATTGGATGAACCGACGGTCGGAATCGACCCAGCTTTGCGGCGTCAGGTTTGGAAAGAACTTCATCAACTCAAGAAGACTGGGGTAGGTATCTTGATTACAACCCATGTCATGGATGAGGCGGAATTGACAGATAAGGTTGGGCTCTTGTTGGATGGAAAAATCATGGCATTTGACAGTCCAGCTGCGCTAAAGACAAACTATGGTGTCAAAACCATCGAAGAGGTCTTCTTAAAAGCTGAGGGAGAATTAGAATGAGAATTTTAGCTATTGCACAAAAAGTATTTATCGAATTGCTGCGTGATAAACGGACACTGCTGTTACTCTTTGCTGTACCCATATTTATCATGTGGCTGATGAATGCAGCTTTTTCAGCCAGTACGGAAACTCATGCAACCATCGCTGTCGTGGATGTTTCAGAAAGTATCACCAAGTCCCTAGATGATGTAAAACATATTACAGCAAAGGACTATCAAAGTTCAGGTTCCGCTCAGGATGCTTTGGAGGAAGAAAAGGTTGATGCCATCCTCAGCTTCAAAGATGAAAACCATTACCAGGTGACCTATGCCAATACGGATCCCAGTAAGACAAATATGACGCGTCAGGTCATCAACAGTACGCTCAAGCAGGTTCAGGTTCAAGAATTGATTGACAGTCTCAAAGAAGCACAACAGGCCAATCTCCAAGCACAAGTTCAAGCAAATGGAGGAAAAATAGCCCAAGTAACTGAAGATACCAGAAGCCGAGAGGATATCAGTCAGTCAAAAATAAAACTCATTGAAAACTACATTTATGGCGATAAAAATACAACTTTCTTCACAAAAATGACACCCGTTTTGATGAGCTTCTTCGTCTTCTTTTTCGTTTTCTTAATTTCAGGGATGGCCCTGCTCAAGGAGCGAACAACAGGAACCCTTGACCGACTTCTGGCCACACCTGTCAAACGCTCTGATATTGTCTTTGGCTACATGATGGCCTATAGTCTGGTCGCTGCACTGCAAACCATTGTCATCGTCTTGTCTACTATCTGGCTTTTAAATTTAGAGGTGCTCGGAAATATCGGTGATGTCATCATCGTGAACATCATCTTTGCACTCGTCGCCTTGTCTTTTGGTCTGCTGTTATCCACTCTTGCCAAGTCTGAGTTCCAGATGATGCAATTTATTCCCCTCGTGGTTTTGCCGCAAATTTTCTTCTCAGGTATTATTCCTCTCGATGCCATGGCAGATTGGGTCCAATCGCTGGGAAAATTTCTTCCCCTCTATTATGCAGGTCATGCCCTGTCTAAGATTATCCTGAACGGTACCAGTATCCTGCAACTAGGCTTTGACATCTCTATCCTACTCATTTTCTTGCTAGTCTTAACCATTTTGAATGTCATTGGCCTAAAACGCTACCGTAAGGTATAATAATAGTGACAAGGAGAAAATGATGGAAAACAAGATGATTTTATACAGTTATCAGGACTGGTTACAGGTCCATGAGATGCCAGCCGGGAAAAAGAAGACCTTGCTCGCAGCAACTCAGCTCTTTTCAAAACAAGGCTATAGTGGCACCTCTACCGCTCAAATCGCAGAAAAGGCCGGGGTCAGCCAAGCCACTATTTTCAAGTATTTTAAAACTAAAAGTGACCTCCTATCAGAAATCATGAAACCCATGATTCCTGAGTTAAAGAAAGAATTTTTCCAAAAGTTAGAGACCTATACCAATTTGGAAGAGGCCGTTCATTTTACAGTGGAAAACCGATTCCATTTCTTTGCTCAAAATGTTGATTTTATCAAAATTTTGATACAGGAAGTATTGGTTAACTCAGAATTTCGACAAGAAATCTTGGCCACATTCGAGGAAGTAGCGATTGAGGATTATCTCGAGCAGATCAAGCAACTCTTCACCCGAGAACCTGACCTCCACTTTTCTGATAAAACCATAAAGGCACTGCGTTCAAGTGCTGGAATTTTCTTTGCTTATTTCGTACAGCGCTTCATTCTCCAGATTCCTAGTTCATCAGAAACAGAAGATTTGGCACGTATTGAACAAGAAATATTGACCTTACTAAAGGCATAAGAAGAGGAATTAGCAGTTGCTAATTCCTTTTTACTTGGCTTCATACCAGGTCTGGCCGGTATTTTCATCAGCGATGAGGGGTACGGAGAGCTGGATGGCGGATTCCATGGTTTCCTTGACCAGCTGCTGGACGGCCTCCAGTTCAGACCTTGGGACTTCAAGGACGATTTCATCGTGGACCTGCAAGAGCATGCGGGCCTGATAGTTGCCAGCAGTCAAAGCCTTGTCCAGATTGATCATGGCTACCTTGAGAATATCGGCAGCTGAACCTTGGATTGGCGAGTTGATAGCTGTTCGCTCTGCGAAATTGCGGACATTGAAGTTGCGGGAATTGATATCTGGCAGGCCTCTGCGGCGGTGGTAGATGGTTTCAACATAGCCCTTGTCCCGCGCCTCACGGACGATGGATTCCATGTAGGCCTTGATACCAGGGAAGCGCTCAAAGTAGGTATCAATATAAAACTTGGCGGCCTTGCGGGTGATGCCCAAATTATTGGCCAGTCCAAAGTCCGAAATTCCGTAAACCACTCCGAAATTGACAGCCTTGGCATTGCGGCGGTCATTTGGGGTCACATCCTTGGCATCCTTGATGTCAAAGACCCGCATAGCCGTTGCCGTATGGATGTCTTCACCACGTTTGAAGGCTTCAATCAGGTGCTCATCCTGGGAGATATGGGCCAAAACCCTAAGCTCAATCTGAGAATAGTCAGAGGCCAGAAGGACACTGTCTTCCAGGGATGGCACAAAGGCCTTGCGAATGAGGCGGCCCTGTTCCAGGCGGACTGGGATATTTTGCAGATTGGGGTCTGTCGAAGAAAGCCGGCCAGTCTGGGTCAAATCTTGGACATAGCGGGTATGGATCTTGCCATCTTCCATGATGGCTTCCTGAAGCCCGATGACATAGGTAGACTGAAGCTTGGTGATTTGGCGGTATTCCAAAATTTTGGAGACGACCGGTGCGATAGGGGCCAGGCGCTCCAAGACATCCACTGCTGTGGAGTAGCCAGTCTTAGTCTTCTTGGTCAGCTCCAGAGGCAGGCCCATCTTTTCAAAGAGGAGGACGCCCAGCTGCTTGGGTGAATTGATGTTAAACTCTTCCCCAGCCAGTTCATAGATTTTCTGGGTCAGCTCCTCAATCAGGACTTCATTTTCAGCCTGCATGGCCTGAAGGGTATCGGCCTCAACCTTGATGCCTGCGATTTCCATCTTGGCAAGGACATTGGCCAGGGGCAGCTCCATCTCAAAGAGGAGGTCCAACTGCTGGTTCTCCGCTAGGCGCTCCAACATAGGCTCCTGGGTTTCCAAGATGACCTGGAGCTTGCGGGCAAGGTGGGCAAAGAGGACCTCTTCTTCTGGCAGGGCCCGCTTGGCTCCCTTGCCATAGACCACTTCGTCTGGTGAGAGACTGCTTTGACCATAGAGGTGGGCGATGGTCGTGAGGTCATTGTCTTCGACGGTGGACAGGAGGTATTTAGCCAAACGGCTATCAAAGCTAGCCTGCGGTAAGTCGATGCCCAGATGGGATAGGAGGACCTTACCCCGTTTGAAATCATAGGTTCGGATGGGTTGATTTTCTAAAAATTCGCGCAATACAGACTGGTCGAGGACTGCTGGATTGGCTACATAGATCTGTCCAGGCCGGCCCCAGGACAGGCCCACGATGGCTTCCCTGTGGTAGTTTTCACCCAGTATTTCAAAATAGAAGGCATCATTGGGTTTCAACATGTCAGCAGTCACCTGACTGACTGGGCTAAAGACCACTTCCTGCTCCTCGGCATTTCCCTCTTGACCTAGCTGGGCCCTCAGTTGCTTGAAGCCCATGTCATCGTAAAAGCGGCCCAGAACTTCTGTATCTGGTCCCTGGTACTGGATGTCATCCAGACCGATGGTGATGGGCGCCTGGGTATCGATGGTGGCCAGGGTCCGGGACAAAAAGGCCTGTTCCTTGTCATTGATGAGGTTTTCCTTCATCTTGGAGGCCTTCATGCTGTCGATGTTGTCATAAATGCCCTCCAAACTGCCGAATTCCGTCAGGAGCTTGAGCCCCGTCTTTTCCCCGATTTTTGTAACGCCAGGGATGTTATCAGACTTGTCTCCCATGAGAGCCTTGAGGTCGATAAACTGAGTGGGGGTAATGCCCATTTTTTCCATCAGAGATGCTGGGGTAAATTCCTCAAACTCGGCCACTCCTTTTTTGGAAATTTCAATGACCGTATTGTCATCGGTCAGCTGAATCAAGTCCTTGTCGCCACTGACAATGGTCACATCAAAAGGCACTTCTGTCCGCTCAGCCATCTTGTCCAGGGTGCCGATAATGTCATCGGCCTCGTACTGGTCCAGTTCATAATGCTTAATCCCCATGGCATCGAGCATCTGGCGGATAAAGGGAAACTGCTCCCGAAACTCATCCGGCGTCTTGGCCCGGCCTGCCTTGTAGTCGGCAAACAGCTCCGTCCGAAAAGTGGTTTTGCCCGCATCAAAAGCAACCAAGACATGGGTCGGCTCAATCCGCTTCATCATGTGGTCCAGCATGAGGTGGAAACCATAGATGGCATTGGTATGAAGCCCAGTCGGACTCTTGAAGCGGTCAATTTGGTTATAAAGGGCAAAGAAGGCCCGAAAGGCTACTGAAGAGCCATCAATCAGTAATAATTTATTTTTCATGCCTCTATTATAGCATGATTGGCCTGATTTGAAGGCTTGAAAGGTTGGAATGCGGGGAGCTATTTTATTACAAGCTAAGAGAAAAAACACGAAGAGCCTGTCCTGTCAACTTGGGACAAAAGGCAGATCGTGTTTTGGAATGTGACATCTAGATTTTCTTATTTCGACAAGTTTATCTTCTTTCGGTTGAGGATAAAAAATAGGTGAATGATGAGGGAGCCTGCCAGCGGAATAAAGACAATCGTTGAAATCCCCATGGCTGGAATGACAAGGGCTGCCAAGCTGGAGCCAACTGCCTGGCCCAGCTGGTTGGCGGAGCCATTGAGGCTGAGCATGAGGCTGGATTTGTTGTCGGTTGCGACACTGATGCCGGTAATCATCTGAATCCCTGTAAACCAGGCAGCCGTTTGCCAGAGGACAATCAGCAAGACCAAGAGGATGGGTTCTTTTGGCAGGATAAAAATCAACAAGGAAAGGACAGCCATGAGGCTACTGCCAATCAGGAGGGATTTTTTATAGCCGATTCGGTCCGCAAACACACCGCCTATATGGTTGCCTGTAAAACTGGCAAGGCCAAATATGACCAGGAGGCCACTCATCAAGGGAAACAGGCTGGGGGTCAATTCGATGAGATAGGCCGTCTGGAAGGTATAGAAGCCGCCATATCCAAAGAAAAAGAGAAACATGGACAAGAGAACAAACTGAACATCTTTGACCTTTAAGAAACGCAACTCCGAGCGGAAATCCACTTCCTCTTCTGATGGCTGGGACTTTGGCAAAAAGCAGATAAAGTAGACCAAGGAAAGGGCCATCAAGAAGATCAGAAAGGCAAAATCCAGCCGCCAGCTAAAGATTTCAGACAGGAAACGGGTCAAGGGGATGCCAATCACCATGGCCAGGGCCGATCCCATAATCAATCTGGCCAAAGCACTGCCCAGTTTTTCCTTGGGAGAGAAATCTGCTACCGTAGCCGTGGCCAAAACTCCATAACTATTGGCCGCAATCCCCGCCATAAAGCGGGCCAGAAGCAACTGGATGAAATCAGGGGCCAGGATCATCCAAGTGGTGGCCACAATCGTTGTGAAAAGCATGATTTTGAGGGCCTTGGTCCGCTCCATTTTCCGAAAAAGGATTAGGAGGATGGGCACACCGATGGCCGCCCCATAGGCATAGGCTGAGCTGAGCAAGCCCGTCTCAGATATGGAAATCTGCAATTCCTTGGCCACCTTATCCAAAATCCCATTAAACAACATGGCAGACATAGCCAGAACAAAGGCCATGAGGATAAAGATGGATAGGGTAAGATTGGTTAGCTGGCTCTTTTTCATCACGTTTCTTCCTAGTTTTTGTTATCGTTTACATATCTCATATTTCAATGTCTAGTATAAGGCTTTCTTCCACCAATAGCAAGTAGATTTGAAACCAATTATCAAAAAAAGCAGCCCTACGGCTACTTCTTGATCATAAGAGAAAGAGGAGACAGCCTGCCAGAATGCCAAAGGCCATCCCGACCAGGACATCCTTGGGATAATGGACTCCTCCCAAGACCCGGCAGACTGCGAGGATGGCGGAAAGGATGAGCAAAACAGCTCCTAGGCAAATATTGTAGGTGAGAAAGCACATGGAAATCATGGTCGCTGAAAAGACATGCCGGCTGGGCATAGACTGACCCAGGGTTTCCTTTTTCAAGAAGGGCTGGATATCCCAAGCCTCATAGGGTCTTGCCTGATTGAGGGTCTTGCGAATGAGGGTGACCACCAGAAAGGCCAGGCCAGGAAGGAGGATATAGGGAAGAATCCTCTCCTTCTGAAACCAAAAAATATAGGCCAGCAAGAGGGGATAGAGCAGGTACATGAGCCTGGTGATACTGCCATTAAAGAGCTGCAGAAAAAAAATAGCATTAGGAGACCGGCGAAGAAAAGCGGTCAGCCTTTGGTAAGTCGATGCGTAATCCCTCATACCTGGTATTTCCCGATAATATCTGCTACTGATTTGCCCTTGGCCAACCAATCAACCAGGCGGTCCAAACGGCGGATTTCCTGCATAAGGGGGTCTTCGATTGTCTCAATCTGAACCCCACAGATTTTTCCAGTAATGTTGGTGCGGTAGGGTGTGTAGTTAGGCGCCTGACGGAAAAAATCCCCATAGGTCAGCTCAGACTGAAAAAGCTGCTCGATGGTCTCCAAATCATAACCTGTCAGCCAGCTGGTCAAGTCCAAAACATCCTGCCTGGTCTTGCCCTTACGCTCCGCCTTGTCAATCAAGGCCTGAAACACACCTGAAAAACTCATATTGTAAATGCGATGGCCCATTGTATCCTCTTCTCCTTCTTCATTTCAAAAGTTCATGTCTTATTGTACCAAAAAAAGGGGAAAGGCTCTAGCAGAATCATGTGATTTTAGTTTCTCTAAGCCAAAACCACCCCACAGTTCAACTGTGAGGTGGACCTTTTATTTTTCGGATTCAAAGCGGTGGTAGACGTCGATAAATTCTTGGGCGATATACTTGAAGCCTTCGGCACTCATGAGCTGATCTTCGGCATGCATGAGAAGGAGTTTCAAGTCAATGGTTTCTTGATTGGCTTCCTTTGTAATGAGGTCTGCATGGGCGTGGTGACCTGCTGCAAAATCCTGATCTCCTTGGACCATCAGCTCTTCTGCTCCTGCAAAATTTCCTTTTTTGGCCTCCTGAATGGCCTCAATGTAGCAAGAACGGGCTGAACCGACGGAGGCAATGATTTGAAAAGCAACTAATTCTGTTCCTTCCATAAGCCCTCCTAGTCTCCCAAAATCTCTTTGACCCGATCAATAATTTTCTGACCATTCATGGTGCCGTAGGCCTGGATATCCATGGCTTCAACAGGCTTATCAGGACACATGCCCTTTACCTTAGCCAGATTAAAGCGGATTTGTGGGCCAAGCAGGATAACATCCGCATCCTGTCCAGTATCAGCAACCGTGCCGACAGGCTGAGCATCAACGGTTACATCGTAGTCAATACTAGCTGCGTATTCCCGCATTTTATTCATGAGCAGGGATGTAGACATGCCGGCTGCACAGATTAAAAGTACTTTTCTCATAGTCATTTCCTTTCTACTATTCAGACTGAGCAAGTTTTTCTTGTTCTTCTTTCAGGGCCTGGTTATCCGCAATCTTGAAGAATGGGTACCAAATGAAGATTTGGATAAAGATGACGACGATGATGGCCAGGCCAAGTTTCCATCCTCCAGTGATAAATGGACCGATAAAAGGTGGCATAACCCAAGGCAGGGAGATGGTTGGGTTAAAGGCTGAACCGACACCCAGCACATCGAGGGCAAAGATTCCCATCACCCCACCGACAAAACTAGCCAAAATCATAGGGATGAAGAAAATAGGGTTGAGCATGATAGGCATACCAAAGATCATGGGCTCATTGATGTTGAAAATATTGGGAATAACCGCTACATTTCTTAAGGCCTTGAAGCGTTCTGACTTGGCAGAGTACATGGACAGGGCCAGAGAAAGGGTCGAACCTGTACCACCGATATAGCAGAAACCATAGAGCACTGAGAAGGTCAGGAATGGCAATTCTGCAGATGGAGTTCCAGCTAGAAAGGCTTCTGTATTGGCCGTTCCAGCTGACATGAGGACTGGGATATAGACACTGAGAATAGGCGCTGGGTGGATACCGAAGAACCAGCAAAGATTCATAAAAGCGTGGAAGAAGATGAGGGACCAAGGATTGGCACCAAAGAGCATAACAGGTTTGGCGACCACATTGCTGACTAGGTCAAAGACATTGCCATATGGGGTCAGACCGGCCGCGTAGCGGACCAGAAAAACACCGAAGAAGAGAATCATGGCCACGAAGGTAGGGCTTAAAGATTCGGAAACATTGGGTGGAACGGACGCAGGGAGTTTGAGCTTGATATTCTTTTTCATAAGGGCTGAGTAGCTAGCTGCAATGACGATAGCAGTAATCATCCCGACAAAGATACCATTACTTCCCATATTGGCCTGGGTCAGACCAGCTACACCCTGATCCCCTACGGTGATGGTTTGGGGCTGCAGGACGATGAAGGCTGCTAAGGCTAAGATGGCCGCCGTCAGACCATTTTCCTTTTCATTTTTAGCATAATGGTAGGCAATGGTGGGCACTATGTAGGCAGCCAGCAAACTGGTCGTCCCCGCCACAATGTCTAACATGTGCGGCCCCATACCGGTGTTGGTCAGAAAATCCTGCCAGAAGGGAATGGGTAAATTTCCCAGGATGGCAAAGCCCGCCACACCCAGGGTAATGGGCATGGAAGACATCATACCAGCTGTCAAAGCTCCGATGATTTTACTCTCACTGAGTTTTTGCGCAAAGGGTCCCATGACGCGTTCGAGACCAGACTGCATCGAATCCATAAACGACATATCGTAACCTCCTCTGATGGTTTATTGTCTCTTTTTCAAGTGATTTTTAATCTTTCTTTTGGTCATTGAGCCATGCGTAGACAGTGTCGTATTCTTTACCATTGACAGTTGCTTTTTGGCTGCCACCCAAGTTGGAATTGTTTGCTTTGTAGCCAGATAGGTCGGCTTGTCCTGTGATGTCTGCTGGGTTTTGGACACCAGAAACTTGGTCGTTAAAGTAGTAAATCCAAGACCAGTGGCCCATGTACTGGCTGCCCTCATCATCCACACCTAGGACAGACTCATAGTAGGAGAACCAGGCATTGGTAGCTCCTGCTTCCAGCAAGGCCTTGTAAAGGGGCAGTGGGTAATTTTCTGGCAGGACGGTGGTGTCATCTGCGGAGTGGATGATCCAGATTGGGATATCCTTGATTTTGTTTGCTTTTTCTTGGTCAAACCAAAGAGTATCCAGTTTCACAGCCTCAGGTCGGCCGGTTTCCTTATTTTCTACTCGTTTGTAGGTACCATCCTCATTTTTTTCAAAATTATAGTAGGCATAAGCCGGAGCGTTTGGCACCAAGGCAGCAAAGTAGTCTGGGTATTGGATAGCCATATTGAGGGTCATGTAACCACCATTGGAGCAGCCTGAGAGATAGATGCGACTTGGATCAACATCTGGATTGGAGGCCACATAGTCCTTGATGGTATCCATGAGAATTTCGGTGTAGCGGGAAACACCTGCACCAACACCATTAGTCCCATCACCCTCATCCATCCAGTAGGTCGGAGCTTGTACTGCCAGGACATAGGCTCCCACTTCTTCGCCTGCTGTGAATTGGCTTTGAATCTCGTCTCGGGTCAGGGCGGTCACTTCATTTCCCAGAAGGGTAATATCAATGTCGGTTCCCCCTTCTCCCTGACCATGGAGCCAGATGAGGAGGGGATTTTTCTCACCATCTTGGATGGTTTTTGGCTCAAAAGCAGCATAGTTGAGGGTCAGCTTTTCCTCTTGCTTTTTGAGGGCATTGAGATAAGTACCTGAAAATTCCTTACGAACGGTGAAGGCTTCTGCTTCTGGAATAATCCGATTGGCAATAGCATTTTCTTCCTTGGACAAATTTTTGCCACTGACCGTCAAATCAGAGATGGTCACAGGGTATTCCTTGACCCACTGGTTCATAAAAACTTCCATGTTATAGGTAAACGGACTGGCCAGGCCTGAAAATGTCTCTTTATTGTAGCTGGTGGCCAGTTCCAGGGTCACGTACTTGCTGTCAGCGTCTGTCTCATTTCCCTTTTCGTCCGAGAGGTAGGCATCGGTGACTTCCCGATCCTGGGAAAGGGTTTGGACCTTGACATCTGCGGTCTCTACGGTAGAAACAGGATTTTCCAGTTCGACTACCAGCTTATTGACAGAGGGCCCATACTCAAAACCCTGGATTCCCAAAGAGATCTTTTGAATAGCGTTTTGCTCCACTTCCGAACCTCCTTTCGTCGAGCAAGCCAAAAGTGAGAAAGCAAGCCCGACTGCCCCTAATACAAGGACAGGCTTGAACTTTTTGATGAAAGATTGTTGTGCCATGCTGCATCTCCTTTTTGTTTTTTCTTCATTATACTGGTTTTGAAAAAAATAATTCTTCCATTTCTCTTCATAAAAAAGGCGGAAATTGATATTTCTGGTTATTTTTGGATAAAAAAAGGGGAATCGACGAGGATTCCACTACTTAACTAATCTTTTTCCTCTAAAAGGGTGTAGAGGGCCCCATAAAGATTGGCGTCATTGCCAAACTTGGCTGGAATGATGGTGATGTCTGGGAGGTTCATCTTGATGACCAGTTCTTCCTCTAAAAAGAGTTGAAACTGTCTCTTGATTTCCTCGATGAGGATGGCTTGGGCACTGATGCCGCCACCGATGGCGTAGTGCGTCAAGTCATAAAAGGCCTGGAGGTTGACGATTAGATAGACCAGCTTGCGGCAATAGGCTTGAAAGATGTCCAGGGCTGCTTGATGACCTGCCTGAATGGCTTCAAAGGCGGCTCGGCCATCCTTGAGGTCCTCATATCCGACTGCCTTGTTAACCTGAGAAATCATATAGACCGCTGAGCCAAGGAGGCCCGACATCTTACGAAAGCCAGGCTGGCTGGCGTCTAGGATGGATAGGCTCAACTCCCCAGCCTGAAAATGAGAGCCCAGCCGCAGTTTTCCATCTAGGATGATGCCGCCTCCGACCCCGGTTCCCAAGACAATGACAGCCGCATCTTGAACACTCTGAAGGCTGCCCAGCCAGAGCTCCGCCAGGGCAGCCGCCTTGCCATCATTTTGCACACTGGCCCTCAGACCATATCTTTCCCTAATGACGTCCTTGAGGCAGACCTGGTCCAAATAAGTCAAGGCCCCACCAAAATAAATGGTCCCTGTTTGGCTATCCACCTTTCCAGGTACACTAAAGGCCACTCCTTCTATCTCCTCCTGGTACTGGTCGATAATGGAGAAAATACTTTCAAAAAACTGGTCCAGGGATTTGGCGGGCGTTGGAAGATGGCCTGACTGGGTCAGTTCTCCAGTTTCCTGCATCAGGGCATACTTGATATGGGTTCCTCCGACATCGATGGTCAGGTAAGTGGGCATATCTTATCCTCCTTCTATGTTCTAGTTTCACTGTATCAGATTCCCTATCCGAATAGCTGCAAGAAGGAATCATCTTACAGGCGCTGATTGATATTCTTTTTCTTAATTTCTCTGGAAGTGAGACCGTAGTTTTTCAGCAGGGCCCTATCCATGGTCCTAAGGCCACTAAAGCCACAGTCCAAGGCGATTTGAGTGGCTGTTTTTTGCCCTTCCAAAAGTAGCGGATAGGCATGTTTGGCTCGGACATAGTTGAGATATTGGAAAACGGTGATGTTCATCTGTTCCTTGAAAAATCGAGCGAGATGCTCCTTGGATAAATAGCAAAATTTGGCAATATCTTCTAAATCCAATTCTGCTGAAAGTTTTCTTCAATGTATAGTTTGATGTTTGTTATGCGCTCTTTTTGCTGGCTGTCCTGCTTGTCTGATAAGGTAATCTTGCGCTTCTCCAAAAAATATTCCAACAATAATTCTAAGATTTCAAGGAGCAGAATCGTCTTCCGCAGGTGGGCATCCGTATGGTAGAGTGCCGCTATACTTTCCAGTTTTTCCTGTAAGGCCTGATAGGCTGGATGACTGTCCCACTTTTCCTCGCTTAGGGT
>ERZ650312.550-NODE-550-length-20778-cov-27.484775_pt1 | contig 20778 bp, 28 predicted proteins | sample MGYA00376248_ERZ650312 | MGnify/ENA primary metagenome ERZ650312 (study PRJEB26733, sample SAMN07839316) | wastewater metagenome | biome: urban; feature: wastewater treatment plant; material: waste water | place: USA: North Carolina | collected 2016-07-28 ... | reverse complement strand
AAGACACTCTTTCCCTACACGACGCTCTTCCGATCTTTAAGACTTTTTATATACAATATGCTTTTTAAAAATAGTTACGTTATGAATTTAAAGAAAATTGACCACAGCTATTTTTGTGGATAGTTAATTTGGGAGAAAAAAATGGAGTTAAAAGATACTTGGTTAGCGTTGAAAACAATAGGTGAGCTTTTTATAACAGTGTTTGGGTTTAGTTTAGGCTTTGCATTTTTATATTCACTCATATTTGCAAATAATGAAAATATATTGTTTGGAACAATAGTTTATGGAGTAGTTTATTATCCTGTTGTATTATTACTTTTTTCAAAGTTTATTTATAATGTTTGGAATGCTTACAACATGGGTATATTAGTTAACTTAGAAGACAGAACTTTTAGTTTTCCTGCAAGTGATGTCGAAAATAAGGTAATAGACATAATTACATTAAAACGATTTAGAGATTTAGCAAAAAGAGAAACTTTAAAGCTAATTGAAGTTGAAGCTTTAACAAATGAAATCAAACGATGGTCAACAAAAAGTAAAGATAGTAATGGCAAACAAACAACAAAAAGACATGTAAAATTTTTATTAAATATTTCAGGGGATTTTGGTTCAAGACAATTGGAATTTAATTCAAAGCAAAAAAGAGATGAATGTAGAACAATGTTAAATAGTGCCAGAAAAAAATTAAATCTTAAGTTTGATTCAAGTGACATCAACTTGGATTTACAATGATTGAAGTAAATAAAAATAATTTTTATGAAGTTATAGAGAAATATTTTACTAAATTATCAGGAAAAATAGAACAAGTCCGAAAAGAAGACTTCGAAAGTGTATTTGGTTGTGAATTAGCAACAAGAAATAAAAATATAGTTTATATCTGGAAATGCGAAAAAAAGATACCAAGATTAAATGGATTCAGTGATATTTTATATATTGGGCAAACAAAACAAAGCTTTAAAAATAGGTATCTAAAATATGCAAAGCATGAGGCATCAACTAAAGCAAACAAATTAAAATATCAAACTATAATTGATAATTATGGTGCTATATCTATTTATGTATGTGATTTTTCTATTTTTGGTGATACGTTATTAAAATCAGAAGGACAGTTATTATGGTGGTACTTTCAAAATCATTGTGAATATCCACCAATTAATTATACACAGACTACAGTAAGAAATGATATAGTTAAAATATTATAAAAAGTTGCATAATCAATGAAGCAAAAAAAGAGGAGCTTATTGCAGTTCTTCAAAAATTGGCTTAACATAAAACAAACCGTAGGTGCTATATAATCCTTTTAAATTTTAATATAAAGAAGATAACTTATGGACAATAATCCCAACAATCCTTTACACGGTGTAAAACTTGAAGATATCGTTAATCGTTTGGTTGAACATTTTGGCTGGGACGAGCTTGCAATGCGTATAAATATTAATTGCTTTAAAAGTAACCCTAGTGTAAAATCGTCACTTACATTTTTGAGAAAAACACCTTGGGCACGAGCCAAGGTAGAAAAATTGTATTTATCGATTAAAAAATAAAGGGAGACTATGTCTAAAGAAGATATTAAAAAAGAGTTTGCCAAAACAGTGTATCGTTCAAAAATTGTAGCAGGAATATTTTTTCTTTTATTAACGCCAAGTATAGTGATGATGGTTAAAGACATCGATGTGATTTATGGTTTAGACAGAGATACATGGTTTAATGCAGCCGTTGCTGGTTTTGTGATTTATTTTGGGTATTACTTTTTATTTTGGAAGTGTCCAAGCTGTGGAAAGTTTCCAGGGCGTGGATGGTTTAGAAAAGAGTGTGATAAGTGTGGAGTAGAATTGAGTTAAATCTTTTAACTCAATTTTAGTGAACTTTCTTCTTCCTTGTGTCCCATAAACAAAATAAACTTTTTTAAGTAGCTTGCTGACAATTTATTTTTCATTTCATTAAACATTATATTAAAAGCAAAAAAGCTGTTCATTCTCTCTTTATAGGTTCTTCTTGTCGTTAAAGCATTAAAGATATCACAGATGGCAACTATTTTAGATAAATCTTGGATTTCTGCTTCTATTAGACCATAAGGATAACCAGAACCATCACATTTTTCATGATGTTGTTCAATGATTTTTAAAAGCAATTCATCGGTTTCACCCAATTCCTTTAATATTTTGACACTGAGTTGGGGATGTTGTTTGACAATCTCAAACTCTTCAAAACCCCAATCAATTCCTCATAACTAGGAGCATTGCCAACTATCATACTTTTTGCCATATCTTCATAATCAGTTTTAAAACTATCATTTAACTCTAAAGTTGGAACTATTTTGATACTTGATGGTGTTGCATTTTCATAGTCAGCTTTATTGTCTTTGTAAAATGTTGATTTATGTCTTACTACATCAGCTAAGAGTTCTAAATCATTTAGTGCCATTTGTCCATATTCACTATGATATAATTTTACTAAGTCATAGATGTGTCTGCTCATATGATTTCGTTTTTCTATTCTTGTTGGCTCATTTCTTGAGATTTCGGCATGCAGTATCGTAGCTTTTTCCCAAAATGTTCTATCTGGTCTTAGTATCTCTACCTCTATAGTCTCACTTTTTTCTAAAACTTGCTCAAAGAAGCTATCGATTTGTTTTTTAATAGTTGGAACTCTAGCAGATCTTACACCTGCTTCTATTTTTACTACAGGTTTGACATAACTTCCCCCGTATTCACTTTGCTCTAGCAACTGTGGATAGTGAATATACAAAGTCATCTCATCTTGTGAGATAACTTCAAATTTCAAATCTGTAATCTTTTGAAGTTCATTTTGAACCATTGGTAGAAAAATTTCATCAGTATATTTTTGACCAATGTTTTTTAGATTTGCTAGCTCTTTTTCAAGTTTCTTGTTTGACCAATTAGCCCCTTCCTTGAAGTAATTCCAAGGATTTTCAAACTCTCCATAATGCTTTTTAAGAGTATCAACAGAGTATGTCACATCAATATCTTCAGAAAATCTATCAATAAGATTAAATCCTTTAGATAATGAGGTACCACCTTTAAACAAAATTCCATTTGAGCCATTTTCTCCAAATAAAATATGAAGTAGTACAGTTACCCACAAATCTTTTTCTACAACTACTTGAGGCAATCCTTTTTGAGTAGCTACATATGATAGTGCAGCTCTTTGTTCATCAAGTGGTAAATCTAGCAACTCTTTAATGTATTTCATTTATCACCTCCTGTACTTTTTGTTGGAGCCATAGGGGATACCCTTTTGAAGCATTTTGCAAATCTTTTATATCATCACTATCTAATCTTTTTGCAAAATCTAAAATAAGTTTTTGGTCAGTGAAAGCATCATTACCTAGATACTCCATAGCACTTAAAATAAGACCTGCTTTTTTATCACTAGCTATTAATTTTTTTGGATTTATTCTTTTAAATACAATTTCAGTTTTTCCTACAAATTCACTTTTGTGAAGTTTATCATTAAGATAGATATATCTCATAGGAACTTGATCTGATAATCCTAGCATATGCAGTGCCATAGAACCATCTGGCACTATATGGGCATCACTTAGTTTTGCAATAGCTTTTGCAATAGAACTAGGACTTGGTAACACTTCACCAAAGAGGCTACTCTTTTGAGGTTTATAGTAGATTCCTCTTCTAAATCTTCTAATAATGCCTTGAGCTGTTAAGTTTGAAAGCTCTTTTTCTATACTGTTTTTATTGGCATTTACAAAATGAAAACTATTTGAAGCAAAAGCAACACCATCAGACAATGAAGATATTTTTGATTTTACTCTTTGAGTGATTGATTTAGTCATCTCTTGCTCCTTTTTATTTTCAATAAATTTAATTAATTTTACTGAAAATATTTAAAAATGTCAATATGTTTAATCTATCCAAAAATAAACATTTACCCCCAATTACAATCAGCATAATTACAACATCAACTTTCCAGCTCCAGTAGTTAGCAATATTATTGAAACCATCGTAGCCTGCATCATCAAAACTATTTGAACTATTTTCACCATATGGTGTGCCACCTACATCAATTCCTCCACCTGACATCGGTAAGCCTGTAGTTGGGTTTATATCGTTCATTGTTTTCTTCCTTTTATAAATATCTTTATAGGTATTCATATTTTTAATGCAAAAAATATAAAAGATAAGTCAGATAACTAAGATAACTCTATTTTATAGGAAATACAAACGAGAAGATACAAAAAATAGCCAAAGATAGCTCTAAAAAGATATGTAAAACTTGAGTGTCAAAAAGTGGATTTGGTGTGTCATTTCTTGTGACAAAAATATTTTCTTAAAGGGTAAATTTTGAGAAGTTTTGAAAACATAAAAGCCTTTATTTATGGGCTTTACAGGGGTTTTTAGTAAAAGTTTCCTTTCTCGTAATAAACTCTTATTTTCAATTATAATCCTTTATTTATAGATTTTAAAATATTTATATCTTGATTTTTAAAACTTTCTGCTATTTTTATTTACCAAAAAGTTAGTGTTTGTGAGTTTTCTTCAGTTTTATTTAATTCAATAAATATATTATCATTATAATCAATATGTAAATTATAATCACCAATATTAAAAGTAGTTTCAATATTTTTTTTATCAAAATAGCTTGAGTTATCACTATCTAAAAAATTAGATAGATGATACTCAACTAAAGATGGAGACATATTATCTAAAACCTTCTCTAATCCATAAAAAGTATCCACTCCAAAAATATTTAAAATAATATTTTTATCTATATTAACAAACATGAGTTAATTTTACTGCTTTATTCCAAGAATAGAGTCTAATCTTCCATCCGATAAATCTATTTTGTTGTCATCTTCTTTTTTATATAAACTATTCTCTTCGTTTAAAATATTTGTGCTGTTTTGCTCATAAGCAAAGATATTTTCTTCCTCTTTTTTATCAGGTTCTAACTCTGTTTCATTTTTATGATCAAAAGAGTTGTCTAAAAGATTTTGAGAAATAACTGGATTAAAAGCTTTGTTGTCATCTACCTTTTTTACTTCTTCATATTTTGTTTCTTCTACTGTAGCTATAGAAGAAGTAGTTTTATTTAATATTCCTTCAATTTGACCAAGCATACTATAAATAGTATTTTTATCTTCCTCTGTATTACTCTTAAGCTCATTAACACTTTTCTCTAAATCCTCTTTTATCAACTCTAGATTTAAAACTTCATCTTCTAACTCATTTACTCTTTGCTTAAGAACTCCATTCTCTCCTTGAAGCTCCTCATATGCCTTTATTAAGCTTGTTAAAGCTTCGTTTAGTTTTAAAATAGTTTCTGCATTTGTCATATTCTTTAATCCTTTATTACTTATATAAAAATTTTATGAAATGGTATTATTACAAAATTTAGCTAAATAATTCCATCTATTTTCAAAAGAGAGTCAATTTTAGGTTCTCTTTGTGCAAAATCGAAAAACAATTTATCCATATTTTCGCTTCCACCACAACTAAGTACACAATTTTTATATTTCAATCCCAACTCTTTATTTAATACATTTTTTGAATCCAAAAACATATAAAAAGCATCTGCACTAAGTACTTCAGCCCACTTATAAGAGTAATATCCTGCACTATATCCACCTGAAAAGATATGAGAAAAACTATTTTGAAACTTATTATACTCTGGTGTTTTTATGACAGAAAATTTATCCCTAATACTATTTAACAACTCTTGAATCTCAAATTCAGTTTTGTATAGTTTTTGATGAAGTTTAAAGTCAAACAAAGCAAACTCTATTTGTCTAACTGTTGCCATTGATGATTGGAAATTTTTTGCTTTTATTAATCTAGATATTGCCTCATCATCAAGAACTTCACCTGTTTGATAATGCTTTGCAAACAATTTTAAAATATCTCTATCGTAAGAAAAATACTCTAAAAACTGAGATGGAAACTCTACAACATCCCAAGCAACTCCAGATATTCCACTAACAGTTGGTTCTTCAACTTTACTCAAAAGATGATGAAGTGCATGTCCCATTTCATGAAAAAGCGTTACTACATCACTATGTCTTAATAAAGATGGAATATCTTTTGTTGATTGAGGAAAATTTCCTACTATATAAGCTGTTGGAAGATTTATATTGTTATTTGAATCTTTGTAATATGAGTGCCAGTTGTTCATCCAAGCACCACCTCTTTTATCATCTCTTGCTTCTAAATCTATATATATTCTAGCTATTGTTTTATTGTTTTCAAGAATATCATAAACTTTTACTTTTTCATCCCAAGAAGATGCATTTGAAGATTTAAACTCAATATCAAATAACTCATTTAAAGCAGTAAAAAAACCATTTAAAACACTATTTTGTTCAAAGTATGGTCTATAATACTCCTCATCAATATCATATTGTGCTTTTTTTAATTTTTCACTATAAAAACTAATATCACTTGCTCTAAAGTCATCAACACCATCTTCTTTTGCTATTTGTTTAATCTCTTCTAGCTCTTTCATTGCTTTTTCTTTTGCTTTATTTCCCAACTCTTCCAAAAAGTTTATAACATCATCTTCACTATTTGCCATTTTTGTAGCCAATGAATATGAAGCATAGTTTTTAAATCCTAATATTTTTACTTTTTCATCTTTTAAAGCTAAAATTTTTTCTATAATCTCACCATTTTGTGGTGCTCTTGTTGTATATGCTTTATATAGTTCTTCTCTTTTTTCTCTAGAAGTTCCATAAGTCATATAAGCTATATAAGATGGCATTTGAAGTGTAAATTTATATTTAGTTTTTCCATCTTCTTCAAATTTTGCTAATTCTAAATCCGACTTTGGTATCTCTTTTACATCTTCAAAATTTTCAATTATAAGAGAAAAAGAGTTTGTTGCCTCTAAAATATTTTGTGAAAATTTATGTGATAGTTCAGCCAAAGCTAAATCTATCTCTTCTAATCTTTGTTTTTTATTATTTTCTAGTTGACAACCTGATAATTCAAAATCTCTTATCTCATTTTCTAATACTTTAAGTTGTATATTATTTAAAGTACTTTTTTCATTAGACTGTATATTTTTAAAAGATGTATAAATATTCTCATTTTGACTTATCTCACTCTCATATTTTGAGATAAGAGGAAGGCACTCTTCATATACTTTAGAAGTTATTTTTGAATTTTTTACAGAATCTAAATGGAATATTGGAGTTATAAATTCATTTATCTTCTCCCCTATTTCAGCAAAAGGTAATACAAAATTTTTATAAGTTTTATTTTTAATTTCTAAAAGTTTTTCAACTTCAACTCTACTATTATTTAAAAGCTCTTCTAAAAGCTTACTTGAATTCTCAAAATTCTCTATATGAAACTCTTTAAACATATTTTTATCCTTTATTATTATTCATTTTATTTAAATTTTAGAGTAAATCCTCTATCAAATTTTTCATAATCTTTATAAAAAGAGTAGAATTCTACATTAAACTCTTTAAAATACTCTTCTAAACTCTTTTTTTGATCAAATCCCATTTCACAGAGCACATAAGGAATCTTTCTACTGTTTGCACCATCTATAATATTTTTCAAAAGCTCATCTCCTACAACTCCACCAAAAAGTGCATTTGATGGTTCAAACTCTACATTTTTTGGTAATTTATAATCATTTGCAATGTACGGTGGATTTGAAATAAGCATAAAAATATCATCCTCTTTTACATTTTCAAATAAATTACTAAGTCTAAAATCTATTCTTTCTAAAACTTCAAATTTTTTTGCATTTTTTCTTGCTAATTCTATAGCTTTTGGATTTATATCAACAGCTATAAAATCTATATTTTTATCTTTTAAAAGTGTTGCTAGCATAACAGAAATTATTCCACTTCCTGTTCCAATTTCAAGAACCTTGATTGATTTTTCTTGATTTTTTACCTCTTTTAAAATCTCAAAAGCATTTTCAACTAAAAGCTCAGTTTCTGGTCTTGGAATTAAAACATCCACATCTGTAAAAAATTGTTCACCATAAAAAGAGGCTTTTTTTATAATATACTCTAAAGGAAAATTTGTAGCTCTTTTTTTTACCAATTTTTCTAATTCTAGCTCTTTTGTAAAAGCTTTATCATAATTAAGATGTAACCAAATCACATTTTTATCCAGTAAATGCATGATTAATATCTCTACCTCTTTTGCTGGAATATGTGTGATATTTTTTAAATATACTGTGTATTTTTTTACACACTCTTTTATTGTCATTTTACCTCTTTTTTAATCTAAAATATATAGCGCTATTTCATCTGCAAGTAGAAAATTATTATTGTAAACCCTATTTTCTTTTATACAAACCCTATTTTCAACTACTAAATCATCTACTTTTTTAAGCTCTTTAGAAGATAGTATATTTAAATCAACTCCAAACTTACATCTAAATCCTAAAAGTACTTTTTCAGCTTTTATATCATCACTACTTAACTCTTCAATATCTTCATAAATTGGATTTTGTATATATTTTTCTATATTTTTTTGCTTATACATTCTTCTATTTTCAATACAAGCAACAGCTCCAGCTCCAACTCCTATATAATCATCTTTAGACCAATATCCATAGTTATGTTTTGATTCAAATTTTTCATTAGTACTAAAATTTGCTATCTCATATTGATTAAAGCCTATACTTTTCAAGTAGTTAAATATTTCATAACTTAAATCTTCATCATCAATTTTTAAGCTTTTTTTACTTTTTTGAAGCTCTTTTTCATTTAAAAAGAATTTTGTATCCTCTTCTATTATTAAACTATATGCACTTAAATGTTCAACTTCTAGCTCTTTTAAAGTGTCAAAATCTCTTTTTAAAAGCTCAAAAGTATCATTTGTAACTCCATATATTATATCGCAATTAATACTATTAAAGCCTATACATTTTGCATTTTGTATCGCTTTAATAGCATTAAGTCTATTGTGATTTCTACCTAAGAACTTTAACTTCTCATCATCAAAACTTTGTACTCCAAAGCTAACTCTATTTACTCCAAAACTATACATTTTTTCCAACCACTCTTTTGTGGCACTATTTGGATTTGCTTCAGTTGTAATTTCACAATTTTCTAAAATATGTGGATTTATTAATTTAAAAATATCTTCATATAAAGAAGCATCAACAGTTGATGGAGTCCCACCACCTATAAAAACGGTATTTAACTTTATCTCTTTATCTTTTAAATAGTTTAAATTCTGCTCTAAATCAATTTTTAAAGCTCTCATATATGCCTCTTTTTGACTATTTTTATTTGTATATGAGTTAAATGCACAGTAAAAACATTTGCTGTCACAAAAGGGAATATGTATATATAAAAGCAATTTTTAATCCTATATTTTATAAAATAACGCCTAATTATAAGGAAAAATATATTTATGACTGATAAAAATGTGATTGAAAAAGAGAAAAAAAAATTAAGACCAAATGTTGCAGCTATTATCTTATCATCTAAATATCCAGCGAAGTGTGAGATTTTTATTGCTTCAAGAACTGATATTCCAAACGCTTGGCAGTTTCCTCAAGGTGGGATTGATGAAGGTGAGAATACAAAAGAGGCACTTCTTAGGGAGCTTGAAGAAGAGATTGGTACAAAAGATATAGAAATAATAGCTGAATATCCAACTTGGGTCTCTTATCTTTTTCCTCCTGTAATTGCTCAAAAGATGTATCCTTATGATGGTCAAAAACAAAAATACTATTTAGTAAAATTAAAAAAAGATGCAAAAATAAACATAAACACTGAAATTCCAGAGTTTAGTGAATATAAGTTTGTATCTTTAAAAGAAGTTTATGAACATATAACTTTTTTTAAAAGAACTGTCTACAAACAAGTTCTAAAGTATTTTAAAGATGAGGGATATATTTAAAAAAAGGATAAGTAAATTAGATGTTAAAAGTTTTAAAATTTGGTGGAACAAGTGTTGGAACACTTGATAGAATTGCAAATGTTGCACAGATTATTAAAAAGATAAGAGATGAGGGTCATGATGTTATAGCTATTGTTTCTGCTATGAGCGGTGAAACAAACAAGTTAATAGAATATGCTGAATATTATACAAAAACTCCTGATTTAAAAGAGATGGATATGCTTTTAAGTTCAGGTGAGAGAGTGACTTCAGCTTTATTATCTATTGCTTTAAATAGTATTGGCTACAAAGCTATATCTATGACAGGAAGAGAAGCTGGAATTATGACAACAGATACTCACACAAAAGCAAAAATAGAAAAAATAGATACACAAAAGATGAAAAATGCTTTAAGTGAGGGAAATATTATTATAGTTGCTGGATTTCAAGGAGTTACACTTGATGGTTCAAGAGTTACGACTTTAGGTCGAGGTGGAAGTGATTTATCTGCTGTTGCAATTGCTGGTGCTATAAAAGCTGATGTTTGTGAAATTTATACTGATGTTGATGGTATTTATACAACAGATCCTAGAATTGAGCCAAAAGCTAAAAAACTAGAAAAAATATCTTATGATGAGATGTTGGAACTTGCAAGTCTTGGTGCAAAAGTATTACAAAATAGATCAGTTGAAATGGCAAAAAAATTAAATGTAAATCTAGTATCAAGAAGTAGTTTTACACCCGATGTAGAGGGAACTTTAATAACAAATGAAGAGGAAATTATGGAAAAACCAATAGTAAGTGGAATAGCTTTAGATAAAAACCAAGTAAGAGTTGGAATGTATGGTGTTGTTGATAAACCAGGTGTTGCTAGTGCAATTTTTACAGCTCTTGCAGATGCAAATATAAATGTTGATATGATTGTTCAAACAAGAGGACTTGATGGAACAACTGATTTAGATTTTACAATTCCAACAACTGATTTAGAGATTTGTAAAAAAGTTATGGAACAATTTAGACCTCAAGCAAAAAATATAGATTATAATGAGGCAATTTGTAAAGTTTCTATTGTTGGTGTTGGAATGAAATCAAATACTGGAGTTGCTTCAAAAGCATTTACAGCTATGGCAAATGAGAATATTAATATTAGAATTATCTCTACAAGTGAGATTAAAATATCTATGATTATTGATGAAAAATATGCAGAGTTAGCTGTAAGAGCTTTACACGATGCATACGAATTGGACAAATAATTTGCAAGAGTTTTTAAATTGGACAGTTGATACAATCAGGGAAGATAAGCTTTTATCTCCTTGGTTGGAAGAAAAAAAGTTTGAATGGGCACCATTAGTATCAAAAAATATTACAAATATTTTAGATAAAAGTTACTCTATCTTGATTATTACAGATAAAGAGAGAGAATGGTTTTTAAACTATATTTTATCTAACATAAACTCTTCAAAACTAAATAGACCTTTTTTACCATTTTATGATTTTAGTTCATTTTATAAAAATCTTGATCAAATAAAATCAGAGGATGATATTTCAAATATTAAAGATATGCTAAAAATATCTTTTCCAAATGGATACTGTTTTTGGTATATTGGAAAAAGTCAAGATAATAGATCTACTCTTGCAAAAATCACAAAAAGCTCTTTTTTATGGATTTTTGATGAGGAGAGACAAGGTTCTATAAACTTAAAATCAAATGATGATGGACTTGATATGAAGCTTCTTCAAATGTTTAGATTATATAACAAAACAATAAGTGCAGCACTTTTTGCAAATATTAATGTAGAGAGCTAATCTTGGAGATAGTTAAAAACTCCTCAATTTTTATTGTAAATAGCATTGAAGATAGTTTAAATAAATTTCTAGCTGTTTACCCTACTCACCAAACTAGAGTTATTAAAAATGAAGAGAAAGATGAGTTCCAAATAGAACAAGCAAATAAAACTCTAAAAGAGGCATATATTGCATCAAATGAGACAAAATATCTATTTTTGTGTGGTGCTACATTTAGAGTTGAAGCACAAAATGCTCTTTTAAAAATTTTAGAAGAACCACCAAAGAATATAGTTTTTATTCTTTTAGTCTCTTCTAAAAATTCCTTACTTCCTACAATTTATTCAAGATTACCATATAAAAATCTTAAAAAAGTTGTGGAAAAAGATGATATTGAACTAAATATAAAAAAATTAGATTTAAAAGATATATACACTTTTATAAAAAACAATCAAAAAATTACAAAAGATGAAGCTATAAATATTGTTGAAACTATCTTAATAAAAGCAAATAAAGAAAATATCAAGCTTAACCAAAAAGAGTTGGATATATTTTTTAAATCTATAAAACTTTTGGAACTAAACTCAAAACCAACTACAGTTTTAACTTATCTTCTTCTATCTATTTTAGAAAAAGAGGCAAAATGAAACTATATAAACTATCTTTAAATGAGACAAAAACATTTTTAAGCACTCTAAAATGTGATAAAAGTGGTGTTGCTATTATGTCAAAAAAAGCAAAAGTTCATACACTTTTTATAAAAGATTTGCATGTAGGTGCTGCTAATATATTAAAGCAAGATGCTTTATCTATTGGTGCTGATTTAGCTGTTCCAGAAGGTGTAATAATAGCAAAAGACAAGTTTGTTAATGCCCTACTTATAGGAACTACAAAACATTTTGAAATTCTAAGTAGAAAAGAGTTATCACAACCTTTTGGACTTAAAGAGTTAGCAAAGAGTTTAAAAGATTTTGTAAAAGAGCAAAAATTTTCTACAAAAATAATGGGTGTTTTAAATGCAAATGAAGACTCTTTTTTTAAAAATAGTAGATTTGATAACTCAAGTGCTTCACAAAGAATAGAACAAATGATAGAAGATGGTGCAAATATTATAGATATTGGTGCTGTTTCAAGTAGGCCTGGAAGTTTACCAATAAGTTGTGAAGAAGAGCTTGAAAGAGTAAAAAATATAGCCCATACAATATATAAAAATAGATATTTTGAAAAAGTTGATTTCTCTATTGACTCTTTTTCTCCAAAAGTTATAGATTTTGTTTTAAATCATGGTTTTAAAATAGTTAATGATATAACAGGTTTGCAAAATGATGAAGTTTGTAAAATAGCTTCAAAATACAAAGCTCAAGTTGTAATAATGCATATGCAAAAAGATCAAACAACTATGCAAGATAATCCTTTTTATGAAGATATTATGGTTGAAATTGATGATTTCTTTAAAGAAAGAATCCAAAAGGCTAAAAGTTTTGGAATAGATGATATTGTCTTAGATGTTGGAATTGGTTTTGGAAAAACATTGGAGCATAATCTACTTTTACTTAAGAATTTAGAACATTTTAAACATTTTGGATATGAACTTCTAATTGGAGCTAGTAGAAAATCTATGATAAATATGATTACTCCAAGTGAGATTGAAAATAGACTTCCAGGAACTTTGGCTATACATCTTGAATCTTTAAGATATGGTGCTAGCATTATAAGATGTCATGATGTAAAAGAGCATTTTCAAGCAATTAAAGTTTTTGAAGCTATAGAAAATATCAATTAAGAGTTAATTTCTAAATTCAATTTTTAATAAATCATCTCTTATTTTATCTTTTTCTAAAATCTTTTTTTGAGTAATATTTCCAATATTTGTAGAAGTTTGTAAAAAATTCTGTATATAATAAATACCATTATATCCTAAACGATAAAGTTTCTCTATAATTTTATTTATATCTTCAAAGTCCAATAAATCGGCATTTACAGTAGTTCTTACTTCAAAATTAAAATTTATACTTAAAAGATGTTTTATTGTACTTATCATACTTTCATAACTACTTTTTTGAGTTACAATTTTAAACTTTTCTTTTGGAGCTTTAAAATCTAAAGATATAAAATCTATAAGGTTTTTTGATATTAAATCTTTTATAATTTTGGTATTTATTCCATTTGTATCTAGTTTTATTTTAAATCCTAGTTTTTTAACTTCTTTACAAAAAGGTTCTAAATTGTGCATAGTAGCTTCTCCACCACTTAAAACAACTGCACTTAGAAGCCCAACTCTAGATTTTAAAAAATCTAAAATATCATTATGAGAATAATATCCTTGTTTGGAAAAAACTATATTATCATTGTAACAATAGCTACATAGCAAGTTACAAGAAATATGCCAGACTATACAAGATATTTCATCTTGGTAGTCTGTTGTTGTAAATTTTGTAAAACTATAAACAATCTTTTTGTTCAATAAATTTAACTCTTTGTTTATGTTCACCTTTTTTCCCTATATTAAAACTTTCAACTGGTCTATGATAACCCATAACCCTAGTATATACTATACATTTAGTTCTTTTTTCTATATTTTTCTCAAGCAATTTTATTTTTTCCATCTTCTAATTCCTTTTTTAAAATTTCATCATCACATTTTGGACAATACTCATATTCTCCAACTAAATATCCATGAACAGGGCAAACTGAAAACAGTGGAGTAATTGTAATATATGGCAATCTAAAGTTTGAAATTACATTTTTTACCATCTTTTTACAAGCTTCACTGCTTGATATTTTCTCTTTCATATACAAGTGTAAAACCGTTCCACCAGTATATTTGCACTGTAAATCATCTTGTAATGTAAGCGCTTCAAAAGGATCATCTGTAAAATCAACTGGTAGCTGAGATGAGTTTGTATAATAAATATTCTTCCCAAAACCTGCTTGAATAATATCTTTGTATCTTTTTATATCCTCTTTTGCAAATCTATAAGTTGTTCCTTCAGCTGGTGTTGCTTCAAGATTATATAAATTTCCAGTTCTTTCTTGATATTCAAGCATCTTAGCTCTCATAAAATCTAATAACTCCATAGTAAACTCTATACCTTTTTCATTTGATAAATCTATAGTTTCATTAGTAAAAAAGTTTTTTAGCATTTCATTTATACCATTTACTCCAATAGTTGAAAAGTGGTTGTTAAAGTGTGGTAAATATCTTTTTGTATAAGGATAAAGACCTCTATCATACATCTCTTTTACAAAAATCCTCTTTCTTTCTAAACTATCTTTTGCTAAATCCATAAGCTCTTCAACTCTTGAATATAGTCCTTTTATATCATTTTTATATAAATATCCAAGCCTTGCCATATTTATTGTAACAACTCCAATACTTCCAGTCATTTCAGCACTTCCAAAAAGTCCTCCACCTCGTTTTAAAAGCTCTCTTAAGTCAAGTTGAAGTCTGCAACACATACTTCTTACATGTCCTGGTTTATATGCCTCTTCATTTGGTATTTTATTTCCAAATTTATCTTTTTTATATTGGCTTCCTATAAAATTTTGAAAATAGCTACTTCCTATTTTTGCTGTATTTTCAAATAAAATATCTGTATTTTCTCCATCCCAGTCAAAATCTTCAGTTATATTTACAGTTGGAATAGGAAAAGTAAATGGCTGACCCGTTTTATCACCTTGTGTCATAATCTCGTAGTAAGCTTTGTTTATTTGATTCATCTCTTTTTGAAAATGTTTATATGTAAGCTCTTCAAAAGTTGAAACTCCCCTATTTTTTGCCTCTTTTAAAAGCTCATCATCTTTTAAATCTTTAAATAGATGCTCTTGATTTCGTGTTGGTATTTGCTCTTTTAAATCACTTGGAACCGTCCAATCGATAGTAATATTTGTAAATGGACTTTGTCCCCATCGTGCAGGAACATTTAAGTTATAAACAAAGCTTCTTATAGCTTTTTTTATCTCTTTGAATTCAAGTTTATCTTTAAAAACATAAGGTGCTAAATATGTATCAAAAGAGCTAAAAGCTTGAGCTCCTGCCCACTCACTTTGCAGTATTCCTAAAAAATTTGCCATCTGTCCCAAAGCTTCTCTAAAATGATTTGGAGCCTTACTTTCAACTCTTCCTCTAACTTCATTAAATCCCTCATCAAGTAAAACTCTCAAACTCCATCCAGCACAATAAGCACTTAAACAATCTAAATCATGAATATGAATATCTGCATTTCTATGAGCATATCCTTGCTCTTTAGTATAAATTTTATCCAACCAATAGTTTGCTATTAGTTTTCCAGCACTATTGTTTATAAGTCCAGCATGTGAATATCCTGTATTTGAATTTGCTTTTATTCTCCAATCTTCACCATTTATATACTCTTGTATTGTTTGAGTCGAGTTTACATAAGTTGTATCATTCGTTAATCCTAAAATCTGCTCTCTTTGAATTTTATGAAGATGTCTATAAAGCATAAAACTTTTCATAACATCAAAATATTCACTTTTGAAAAGCTCTTTTTCTATTAAATCTTGAATATCTTCAACAGCTTTTAGATTTTTAGATTTTATTTCAAATAAAACTGAAAAATATATTGATTTATCATAAATAGTATTTACACTTTTAAATGCTTTTTTTATAGCATCTTCAATTTTAAAAGCTTCAAATTTCTCTTTTTTACCATCTCTTTTTAAAATCTCTATTTGCATAACTTATTCCTTTTTTATAATCACTGGAAGTTTAAAAGAGTTTTTATTAATAGCTGTTAAGTAAAAAAGTCACTAAATTGTCATTATCTAGGTATTATTATTTGTTTTTTATAATTTTCTTCAAATTGTTATTTTAATTCACTGTATAAATCTTTATTTACTTTTTTCGAGTTATTACACTTTTAAAATCTAAATAACTATCTCTATAAGAATCATTTGCAAACTTTGCAATATCAAGAAAACTCAAACTCATATTATTCTCCTTCAACTATGTTATAGATATAAATTTTATCATCTTTAATAAATGCAACTTTTTTAAAATCTTTACTTACGGTATATGGCATTGAACTTACTTTTAACTCTTGAACTATTTTCATCTCTTTTATATCAAAAATATAAAAATTAGAGTAAAATTGCCAGATAATATATCTACTATTCAAATTATATGTAGTTCTAATCCCCCCACCACCTATTGGAGTATGTTTATATTGATCAAGATTAGATGATAAAACTCTTTTCTCATCTGTAGCTAAATTTATAATTCCAATATGTCTTTCACGTTTATATGACTTAGTAGCTGGAATATAAATACCATCTTTTGATGAATGTGAGAAAAGTAAAATATCTCTATTTATAAAAAACCCTTCAGCAATAAAATTAGTAAAAGGAGTATCGAAGCTATAAATAACTTTTTCATCTTTTATATCATAAACTATATATTTTACATTAGGTTTTCTATCTTGTCTAAAGAGTATATATCTTTTATCCTCACTTAGACTATCTAACTTAAATTCAGTATCAAGTCTATTATCAGCAGTTATAATCTTTTTTATTTTTAAACTATTTTCATCAAATAAAAGAATCCCACTTCCAGTTTTACTAAAATATGCCCCAAAATCATAAAATGCTTTAAGCCTATTAGAGCAACGAGCTCCTATTGCTTCTTTATTTTTATACTCTTCTGGTATTAATTCATCACAAGAGTATATATAAGAAGAAGAAATTTTTCCAGTATTCAAATCTAAGACACTATATTGTCCACTACTAGCATCATGAATTGACTTACGCAAATGTAATTTATCACCATTATCAGAATAAAAAAATGCTCCTTGATAATCTCCTTTTTCTCCATTAGGCTTGATATATTCACCAAGCTCCATATCTTTTTTTATTTTCCCACTTTCTGAATCTATAAGTGCAAATCGTGTTGCATCCTCAAAATCATACCTTCCTATTTTAATTTTATGTAAAGCTACTGCTAATTCATTTTTAGTTGTTGGAGAAAATTCTATGAATGTTGGATAGATATTATATGGAAAGCTGATAGTTTTATCATAAACTAATACTTTTTTTTCTGCAAAAACTTCTATTGGTTTATCTGAACTAAGAACTTTTGTTACACAACCACTAAAAATAATTACTATTAAAAGTGGGAAAAATATTTTATTGATTATTTTTAAATTTTGTAGTTTATTTATAGAAATTATCTCAGTGAGATAGCAAAATGTACTTAATACCTCTGTAAGTTTAAATTTAGTAAAAATCCCCATTTTTATCTTATTCCCTTGTATAAATATTATTTTTATGCCTTGTGAAAATTCTATCAGAAAATTGTCACATTTTTCTAATAGTTTTATATTATTTACTACTTAACTCTTTTTTAAATTAAAATTATTTTTAGATTAAATTCAAAAAATTTAATCTAAATTACATTTAGATGCATCACCTTCAGCATCCATATATCCCCATGTTGTAAAACCTATTCCAGAACTATACTTTACATTTCTTACTACATTTGCTTTTAGTTGTTTCGCTTTTTCTGATAATACATAGTTTGCTTGTTCTTTTGTTGGGTCTTTATGAAATGCTGTTAATTTCTTTACACTAACATCAATTTTTTCTATATTGATGCAACTTTTATCATTTAAACTATCTTCTGTTATTAAAATATTTGTTTGAATTTCTGGATTATTTGGAATAGAGATATTAGAATCATTTCTATAACTACATCCACTAAATACAACCATTGCAAATAGAGAACTTACAACTATTTTTTTATACATTTTTTTTCCTTATATTTTTTATGAAACTAATTATTAGTTACTTAGAAAAACTATATCAAAAAGATGTCACATTCTCGTCACATTTTTTTGATTTTTAAAATTATTTAATAGCTATTTTTTAGAGGAAATTTTATAGTCTTTTCTAAATCTTCAATCAAAACTTTAAAAAACTTATTTATATCCATTTTTTCATATTTATAAAAAGTTTTAAAAGAGTTTGAATTAGAGTAACTATCTAAAATAAATAAGTTTTGATAGATAAGATTTTTATCTTCAAATAAAGAGGCTTGTAGATAAATAATATTATTCGTACAGTTATACTCTTTTATAGTTATAGTTAATTTTTTTGTTGCTTGATTGTTATTGACTATTATATTTTTATCTTCAAATAGTTGTATTAGATTTGGTAGTTTATTTTTAATCTTATTAAAATAGATTTTATTTAAAGATTTACAACTTTCATTAGAGATTAAAGGTTCACTAAATGTAAATACTGGTGACATTCCTGTTCCATTTCCCCAATTTACATAGTGTACATTTGTTCTTTGTGCATTTATGATTTTAGTATCAGTTTGTTCAATAACAACAGATAACTCATTTAAAGTTTTATAACTCTCTTTTTGTGATGTATTATCTATTTTATAATTATGATAACAACCAGTTAAAAGAGAAGTTATAAATAAAAAAAATATTTTTATTATAAAATTATTCATTTTATGTTTTTCCCATTGTGTATCGTAGCTTATATAGTAAACATATAAAACTAACGAAACAATTGTATCGAGAATTAGTCACATTTTTGTTACAATTTATCTATATCTTAATCTTTTCAATCTAGTCTTATAAGATGATTTATAAAACTCTTTTGCATTTTTACTTAAAAATGATTTATCAATCAACTCTTCAACTTTATAGTAGCTCTCTTCAATAAATTTCATAATTTTATTAAATCTAATCTCTTTTAAATCAATATAGTTAGCAAATGTTTTAAAATCATCATAAGTATAGTATCCGTATTTTTCATATGTAGGAGTATATTCATCTAATAAATCTAATGCCATATCCCCATATTTTTCATTTATATGAAATCTTGTATTTAATAAATCATAATTTGGAGATAAGAAATATTCATTTGAGTATGGTTTGCTATATAAAGAGAAATTTTTTAAATGGGCATCACCATTGCATATTAGATAGTTTAAAATAACTCTTTTAAAAAAATCTTCTAAGCAAACTACACTTGAAGCTACATATTTTTTTATCATTTTTGCACAATCAAGATAACTACAAGCATCATATTTATAGTTTTCTCCATGAGATGATGGAGATATTTGCATAATTCCTGCAAAATCTTCTTGATCAAATTTTAAGGAAGAAATATCATCATAATCAAATCTTTTAGTAATATATGCAAGTTCACCATCACTAAACTCTATTAATCCACAATTTGCAGTTGGGATTTTAAATATTTGTTTTGATATAAGCATTGAAAGATGTTCATTTGCAACAATATCTTTCTCATTTTTAATATATCCATCTCCACTAGAAATTGGTTTTAAAATATATTTTCCATTTATTGCAGTTGGAACTAAATCTTTTTTTTCAAAAGTCAAAGAGATTTTATCTTGAACTCCTGAAATTGACATTCTAGGTGATAGTTCAGCTCTTTTTTTAGTAAATTCAACTTTATTAAAATTTAAAGGATTTGGTACGGTTCCATCAAAAAGTTCTTTTATACATTTTGAACAATAACTATTTTTAAGTTTTTTATTTGTTGCTAAACAAGCCAAGCAAATATTATTTTCCATCTTTTGTCTCATCTTTTTGGATTGTTATAGAGCCTATTGTATTCTCTTTTGTTGTAAGAATTAGTCTTGAAAAATCGTCATCTTTATCAATTCTTAACTCTTTGCATTGAATATCTTTTAATTTACCTTCAGCTAGCAAGTTATAAAAAAAAGGAAATAAAAAAGGTGATTTAAACTCCTCTTCTTGTAGTGGTAAAGTTAAACTAATAGCTTTTTTATTTGGCATTTTTAAATACTCTTTATCATAAACAAAAATATACTCTTTTTCATTTAGTTTTGTTAGTATTCCTGCAAAGATACTATTTCTAAAAACTTTTGCTCTTTGCATTATTTATTTACTACTTCAATATTTATTTGCATACCAAGTGCATCTAAAAGCTTTTCAACGGTTTTTATAGTTGGATTTGCTTTTCCATTTTCAATATCTGAAATTGACGCATAATTTACACCTGAATAATCTTGTAAATCTTTTAATTCAAGATTTAACTCTTGTCTTCTTTTTTTTATGATTTTACCTATTTTAATATTTGTTAATTCCATTTTTTACCTTAATTTAAAGATCGGAAGAGCGTCGTGTAGGGAAAGAGT
>ERZ650312.548-NODE-548-length-20807-cov-11.548815_pt1 | contig 20807 bp, 22 predicted proteins | sample MGYA00376248_ERZ650312 | MGnify/ENA primary metagenome ERZ650312 (study PRJEB26733, sample SAMN07839316) | wastewater metagenome | biome: urban; feature: wastewater treatment plant; material: waste water | place: USA: North Carolina | collected 2016-07-28 ... | reverse complement strand
CGGCATTCTGCTCGCCACGGCGGTGAAGATGCTCGTCGACGCCGTCAAGGGTGCCGACCACGAGGTGCACGTCGCCGACCTGCGGTCGGTGAAGCTGGCGCGTCGGTTCTTTCCGGTGACCGACGACTACCGCGGCACCCGCATGGCCGTGCGCGAAGCCGGACGCCTGTCACTCACCCCCCTGTTCCTGGTGGTGCTGGCGATTCTGGCCGCCGACATCGTGTTCGCCGTCGACTCGGTTCCTGCCGTGTACGGCATCACCGGTGACCCGTTCCTGGTGTTCGCCACCAACGCGTTCGCCCTGCTGGGCCTGCGCGCCCTGTACTTCGTGCTCGAGGGCGCGCTGGCGTCGCTGGTGCACCTGGGCTACGGACTGGCCGCCATTTTGGGCTTCATCGGCGGCAAGCTGGTGCTGCACTGGGCGCATACCATCTGGCCGGCGGTGCCCGAGGTGCCGACGCTGGCGTCGTTGGGCGTCATCGTCGCCATTTTGGCGATCGTGGTCTGCACCAGCCGCTTCAGCGGACGGGCGCCGTAGACCGGGTCGAAGCCGGTCTGCGCGAGCCATTCCTTGCCGGCGGGCGTGACGTCGATCGTGCCGCCGGTCTGCAGGTCGGTCTTGACGATCTGTCCGCTCAACTCCGGCAACAGCACCTGCGGATTAGCCGTCACGCCGGCGGTGTTGGGGCGCAGGCTCACGCCGACGCCCGCCGCCAGCACCACCACCAGCAAACCAATAATGCCAAAACTGACACCTAACTTACGGCCAATCGATAAATGCCGGAATCCCATCATGTTTTACCCCATGCTCTCTTATGCGCTGAACATAAGCAGGCAAATAGAGTGCCATGATGGAAGACAGTGAGAAGCTGACCCTATTCAGACCAACGCGGAGAGATGACTTGTTTGATGCGCAGATGATCCAGAATGCGGCCCACCAGAAAATTGACCAGATCGTCAATGCTCTGTGGTTTATGATAAAAACCCGGTGAGGCCGGTAGTATCGTCGTCCCCAGTTGCGTTAGCTTGAGCATATTTTCCAAGTGAATAGCGGAATAAGGTGTTTCTCGCGGCACCAGCAATAAATGTCCACGTTCTTTCAACACTACATCTGCCGCGCGCTCAATCAAATTATCTGACATACCGTGCGCAATGGCCGCCAGCGTGCCCATGGAGCACGGACAAACCACCATCTGTTTGGGTGCCGCAGACCCCGAAGCCACCGGTGAAAACCAGTCGTCACGACCATAAACCCGCAGCTGATGCTCATCACAACCATACTGTTGCAACAGAAATTGCTGGCAGGCTTGTGGTTCTGTCGGCCAGCTCAGATCCAACTCCGTCGCCAGCACCACTTGCGCGGCAGACGAGAGCAACAGATGAACCTGACAGCCAGCGGAGAGTAATTGTTCCAACAGGCGAACGCCATAAACCGCACCGGATGCGCCGGTAATTGCCAAGGTGATCGCCTGGGTCATGCTTACTCCTACGGATGTAATTTAGTGAGTTTATCCAGCAACTTCAGATGAATGCCATCGAAGCCGCCATTACTCATGATCAGGATCTGATCGCCAGGCTTAGCTTCGGCAGCCAACATATCGACCAGATGATTAATATCATGCTGCACTGTCGTTGGGATCGGCGCAGTCAGTGCCAACTGGTGGATATCCCAGCCTAATCCGGTCGGTGCAAACAGATAGGCTTTATCGGCCTGCACCAGACTCTTGATCAGCTCGCCCTGATGAACGCCCATTTTCATGGTGTTAGAACGTGGTTCCAGCACCGCCAGAATACGAGCGGTGCCCACTTTCGCCCGTAAACCCGCAATGGTGGTCGCAATCGCGGTAGGATGATGCGCAAAGTCATCGTACAACTTGATACCAGCGACTTCGCCGCGCAGCTCCATACGCCGTTTGGGCATGATGAATTCGTTCAGTGCTGCAATACCATCGACCACACGCACACCGGCATGGCGTGCTGCCGCAATCGCCATCAAGCCATTATGTACGTTGTGGCGACCGAGACCGCACCAATGCACTTCGCCCTGCACTTCGCCGTTTAAAACGACAGCGAATGCCGAGCCATCTTCTTTCAGTAATTTGGCTTGCCAGTTAGCGCCATCGCCTTCCACCAGCTCGATTTCGCTCCAGCAGCCCATAGTACGCACTTCCGCTAACGCCGGATCATGAGCTGGCAACAGAATGCGGCCATTCGATGGCACGGTGCGCACCAGATGGTGGAATTGACGTTGGATCGACGCCAGATCGGGGAAAATATCCGCATGATCATATTCGAGGTTATTCATGATCAAAGTGCGCGGGCGATAGTGAACAAACTTGGAGCGTTTATCGAAAAACGCACAGTCATACTCATCGGCTTCGATCACGAAAAACGGTGCGTTACCCAAACGTGCTGAGAAGGGGAAATTGCCCGGCACACCGCCGATCAGGAAACCCGGTTCCAGCCCGGCATGTTCTAAAATCCACGCCACCATACTAGAGGTGGTCGTTTTACCGTGCGTACCAGCAACACCGATAACCCAGCGCTGTTGTAATACGTTGTCACGCAGCCATTCCGGGCCGGAGGTATAGGGCAAATTGCGGTTTAATACATATTCCACACACGGATTGCCACGGCTCATCGCATTGCCAATCACCACCATATCGGGTGCTGGATCGAGTTGTGATGGATCATAGCCTTGCACCAGCTCAATGCCCTGCTCTTCTAACTGCGTGCTCATCGGAGGATAAACGTTAAGATCAGAGCCGGTCACTTTGTGACCCTGCTGTTTCGCCAGCACCGCAATACCGCCCATAAAGGTGCCGCAGATGCCCAGAATGTGAATATGCATACAGGATTACCTGAATTTAAGAAAACTAAAACACTGATTCTAATGAAGCAATGCACTTTGTGCCATCACTCTGCAGTGCGGGTTGGTAGCGATTTATATCAGCCCCGTTATAATAGGCGCCTGCAACCTACTATTAATTAAAAAAGGGAAACGCCATGAGCTTGAATCTAGTTCCTTCTGGCAAAGAAATGCCGGAAGATATCTATGTAGTTATCGAGATCCCGCAGAATGCTGATCCAATCAAATATGAAATCGACAAAGCGTCTGGCGCCATATTTGTAGACCGTTTCATGTCGACCCCAATGTTCTACCCATGCAACTACGGTTACATCAACAACACCCTGTCGCTGGATGGTGATCCAGTGGACGTTCTGGTGCCGACTCCGTACCCGTTGATCCCAGGTTCTGTGATCCGCTGCCGCCCAGTTGGCGTGCTGAAAATGAGCGATGAAGCAGGTCAGGATGCGAAACTGGTTGCTGTACCACACAGCAAACTGACTAAACAATACGAACATATTAACGACGTGCATGAACTGCCAGAACTGCTGAAAGCGCAGATCCGCCATTTCTTTGAACGTTATAAAGAACTGGAAGCCGGTAAATGGGTGAAAGTTGAAGGCTGGGGCGACAAAGCTGAAGCCATCGCTGAAATCGAAGCGTCTGTAGTACGTTACGAAGAAAGCAAATAAGCATTAGAAAATCAAAAAGCCATGCAATGCATGGCTTTTTTGTTTGGGAACTCGGAGATCCCTTTTCGTTATCGTGTGTTATCAAGAGTACAGATAAACCGCCAGCCCTATAATCAGCGCGATATATACCAGCAGCAAAACGAGTAATTTCGTTTTTGGCATTTTGTTGTCATTCGTCATTATGCTAAATCCTCGCAGACCTCATAGCTGGCCTACCGGTTAACAATAGCATAACAATTTTGTTAACTCTATCCGTACAGTTAATACGAGTATTGTAAATTACTGATCTGACTCACAGCTTACCGAAATCGTTTCAGCAAGGTTTCAGCCGCTTATTCCGCTAATAACCCACGCGCTTGTAATTGTGCTAACAATTCTGCAACGACATCGCTCACGGAACGCGCATGATTGTGAATATGCACTTCCGGTTGTTCCGGCGCTTCATACGGGTCATCGATACCGGTGAAGTTTTTGATTTCACCAGCACGCGCTTTTTTATACAGCCCTTTCGGATCACGCTGTTCGCACTCAGCCAATGGCGTATCGACAAACACTTCGACGAATTCACCATCCGGCAGTAACGCACGGATCGCATCACGGTCAGCCCGGTAAGGTGAGACGAACGCCGCTAACACCACTAAACCGGCATCAACCATCAATTTGGACGCTTCTCCGACACGACGCAGATTTTCCTGACGATCAGCCAAGGAAAAACCCAATCCTTTGCATAAACCATGACGCACATTATCGCCATCTAACAGATAGGTATGTACGCCACGACGAAAGAGTTCTTGTTCTAATGCACCAGCAATCGTGGATTTACCGGAACCGGATAAACCGGTGAACCATAACACAAATGCTTTGTGGCCGTTTTGCGCGGCCCGCGCTGCTTTATCAATGGCATGTTCGTGCCAGACGATGTCTTTGTTCATTGAGGCTATATCCCGAAAAGCAAAGAGGTAACCCGCAGGTTACCTCTGATAAGCACATTACAGCTTGCTGATATCCAAAGCTTGCCAATGTGGGAAATGTTTACGCACCAGCGCATTAAACTCCAATTCGAATTCACTGAATTGAGCTTCATCAGCCACTTTATCTGCCAATGCTTCCACCACCATACCGGCACCGATAGTGACGTTAGTCAGACGATCGATGACGATAAAACTGCCGGTATCTCGTACTTTCGTGTACGGATCAACCCCAACGGCGTTGGTCAACGACAGTTCCAACTGGCCGATTTCGTTCAGTTTCAGCTCGGTGGCATCGTGTTTTTCCAGCGTATTCACATCGGTACGATGACGGATGGCATCGATCTGACCACGGGTTTTGCGGGTCGCCAGTTTGATATCGTACTGACGATTAACCTGTAACGGCTCTTCCGTCATCCACACCACATTCGCCAGTACACGCTGGGTTACTTGTGTTTCGGCATTCGGTGCTACCAGCAAATCGCCACGGCTGATGTCGATTTCATCTTCCAGCGTGATGGTGATCGCTTCACCTGGCAGGGCATAATCCAAATCACCGTCGAAAGTGACGATACGGCTCACTTTGCTTTCTTTACCTGATGGTAGTACACGCACGGTATCGCCCGGTTTCAGCACACCTGCCGCGACCGTGCCCATATAACCACGGAAATCGAGGTTCGGACGCGATACTAATTGCACCGGCATACGGAATGGCAGATCCAGATCGCGGGTACCGACTTCGGCATTTTCCAGCATAGTCAGCAGTGGTTCGCCCTGATACCAAGGCGTTAGTTCGCTATTAACTACCAGATTTTCACCGTCCAGTGCTGAAATTGGCACGACACGGATATCCGTTTTCGGTAAACCAGACGCAAATTCCAGATAATCTTTTTTAATGCCATCAAACACGGCTTCATCAAAATTCACCAGATCCATTTTGTTCACCGCCACGATAAACTGACGGATGCCCAGCAGGCTGGCGATAAAGCTGTGACGGCGAGTCTGTTCCAAGACACCGCGACGCGCATCGATCAGGATGATCGCCAGATCACAAGTCGACGCACCGGTCGCCATGTTACGGGTGTATTGTTCATGGCCTGGGGTATCAGCGATGATGAATTTACGTTTTGGCGTAGAGAAATAACGGTAAGCCACATCAATGGTGATGCCCTGCTCACGCTCTGCCTGCAAACCATCGACCAGCAGCGCAAAATCCAGTTTTTCACCGGTGGTGCCCATTTTCTGGCTGTCGGAGTGCAGCGTTTTCAGCTGATCTTCATAAACCTGACGCGAGTCATGCAGCAAACGACCAATCAGCGTGCTTTTACCGTCATCGACGCTGCCGCAAGTGAGGAAACGCAACAGGGTTTTGTGCTGCTGATTTTTCAGGTAGTTCTCAATACCTTCTTCTTTGATCGCTTCGGCAATGGTGCTGTTCATAATATTCTGTTCCTTAATCCGTAGTAATAACCCGACGCCTTAGAAATAACCCTGACGTTTCTTCTGCTCCATTGAGCCGGCTTGATCGCTGTCGATCAGTCGCCCCTGACGTTCACTGGTGGTGGAAACCAACATCTCTTCGATGATTTCCGGCAGTGTGGAGGCTTCAGACTCAATGGCCCCGGTCAGTGGGTAACAACCCAAGGTACGGAAACGCACGGATTCCATGGTCGGGGTTTCACCCGGATTAAGCTGCATACGATCGTCATCAACCATGATCTTCACGCCATCACGCTCTACAACCGGACGTTTAGCCGCAAAGTACAATGGTACGATTTCGATATTTTCCAGATAGATGTATTGCCAGATGTCCAGTTCGGTCCAGTTCGACAACGGGAATACACGAATGCTTTCGCCTTTGTTCACCTGACCGTTATACAGACGCCACAGTTCCGGACGCTGATTTTTTGGGTCCCAGGCATGGTTTTTATCACGGAAAGAATACACACGTTCTTTCGCGCGAGATTTCTCTTCATCACGACGAGCCCCACCAAACGCCGCATCAAAACCATATTGGTTCAGCGCTTGTTTCAGGCCTTCAGTTTTCATGATGTCAGTATGTTTCGCACTACCGTGGACGAATGGGTTGATGTTCATCGCCAAACCATCCGGATTTTTGTGCACCAACAGCTCCATGCCAAATTTCTTCACGGTTTCATCGCGGAATTTGATCATGTCGCGGAATTTCCAGTTGGTATCCACGTGCAGCAGCGGGAATGGCAGTGAGCCTGGATAAAAGGCTTTGCGCGCCAGATGCAGCATGACAGAGGAGTCTTTACCGATGGAATACAGCATCACCGGATTTTGGAACTCAGCGGCCACTTCACGGATGATATGGATGCTTTCGGCTTCCAACTGCTTCAAATGGGTTAATCGTGCGGTGTCCAGTTGCATATGCTAACTCCTCTTTAACGCCCTTGCCTGACCATGCAGACTTATATCAGGCAAGATTGATCAAATGTTCTTTGCCAGTCGCGATGTCGCCACCAAACCAGCTTAAAGTGTCGGCCAGTGCTGCCACCTCACCGATCACAATCAGTGACGGGCTGTGGGCATCTTTGGCTAATTCAGGTAATTCTTGTAACGTACCGCGTAATACGCGCTGTTCCGGCGTCGTACCACGTTCAATCAGTGCCACCGGTGTTTCTGGGCGGCGACCATGGGCAATCAGACGTTGCGTAATAGTCGGAGAACCAATCAACCCCATATAGATCACCAGCGTTTGGTTGCTGGCCGCCAGTGAGGCCCAATCCGGCTCTTCACCGTCTTGTTTACAATGGCCGGTAATAAATACGGCACTTTGTGCAAAATTACGGTGTGTCAGTGGAATACCCGCATACGCGGTTGCCCCGGCTGCCGCAGTAACTCCCGGCACCACGGTAAACGGAATGCCTTCGGCTCTGGCCGCTTCTAACTCTTCCGCGCCCCGCCCGAACATGAACGGGTCGCCGCCTTTTAAGCGCACCACACGTTTACCAGCACGGGCATGGGTTAATAACAGTTCATTAATTTCATGTTGCGGCACACTGTGGTGGCCGGCTTTTTTACCCACACTGATACGTTCTGCATCGCGGCGTACCAAATTCAATACTTCTTTCGAGACCAACTGGTCATACAGCACCACTTCCGCCTGCTGGATCTGCTGTAGGCCTTTCAGTGTCAACAAACCTGCATCACCAGGGCCGGCACCGACCAAGACAATTTCACCACCAGCATAACTTTCAGCATTTAACTGCTGTTCCATCCACTGTTCAGCCGCTGGCTGCTGTTCGGTTTCCAGCAAAGTAGCCAGCTGTGGTGAGGCAAACGCTTTTTCCCAGAAACGACGGCGCGATGTAATGTCACCCAGTTTTTGTTTAATACGCGAACGCCATTCGCCCGATAAATTACCCAGCGCGCCCAGATGTTTTGGCAATAACGCTTCTAAGCGTTCGCGCAGCATGCGCACCAGTACCGGTGCTTTACCACCACTGGACACCGCTACCATGATCGGCGAACGATCAATAATCGACGGAAAAATAAAGCTGGAACGATCCGGGTCATCGACCACGTTCACCCAGATATTCGCCGCATCCGCAGCCGCCGCAACTTCCGCATTCACTTCTTCATCATCGGTCGCTGCAATCACCAGCATCTGATTATTCAAATGCGCCGGGTTAAATCGTGATGGAATATAGGTATGTTGTTCTGACAGTAATTCCGTCAATTCTTCATGTAACGATGGCGCAATCACGGTTAATACCGCACCGGCGTCTAATAACAGACGTGCTTTACGCAGTGCAATATCACCACCACCTACCAGTAATACGGTGCGATTTTTTAATCTGGCAAACAGCGGCAGATAATCCATGATGACTCCTTCTATTTCTGGAATATGAATATAGACATGTAATAGTGAGATGTAAATTGATAAAAAGGCTCTTTTATAGCTAAAAAGTAATATGCTTATCTGATTATGTGATTTAGAAATTAAGTTACCTTTTAGCCGGCAGGTTTAGCCAGTTGTGCCTTAATTTTTAGCTCTTTTGCCAGACAATCGGCGCATAAACAATCACTGGCATCGAGCGATAATGGCATGATATTTGGAAAGTCCTGGCACCAGCAGCCGCCATTTTCCCCGCCCGAGCCACACTGAAATTGATTCCCGCAGACCGAGCACCATTTCTCTTCTGGTTGTAACGGGCGACTCAATAATCGCGCCCACACTAATTCCTTCTGCTCGTCATTAAAACCTGACCAGCCAGCCACTTCATCGATCGTGCGATGACACCCCGTACAATATTGACCTGTTTCATCCAGTCGGCAAACACCACGACAGGGGGAATGTAATGTCATAAGAGTTCCTTGTTCATATCCATATGGCTCAGCGCGCTTATGTTCTATACTATTGATACTATGCAAAAAGTATAGCCAGAAAGCTGATTCCCGGAGGTTGTGATGGATTTAAGTTTACCACTGCTAATTATTTTTATCGTATTGGTTCTCGTTACTCTCAGCACCGTTATTAAAGTGGTGCCACAAGGTTATAACTGGACGGTAGAACGATTTGGCCGTTACACCAGCACACTGACACCAGGATTAAGTCTACTGATCCCCTTCATCGATCGCATTGGCCGTAAAATCAATATGATGGAACAGGTCATGGATATTCCGCCGCAGGAAATTATCTCCCGCGACAATGCCAACGTGACTATCGATGCGGTGGCCTTTGTGCAGGTCATTGAAGCGCATAAAGCGGCGTATGAGGTCAACGATCTGATGCAGGCCATTCGCAATCTGACCATGACCAACATCCGTACCGTATTAGGTGCCATGGAGTTGGATCATATGTTGTCGCAACGCGACACGATCAATGAAAAACTGCTGCATACCGTCGATGCCGCAACCAGCCCATGGGGGGTAAAAGTCACCCGTATCGAAATTAAAGACGTGCGCCCACCACAAGATCTGATTGAAGCGATGAATGCCCAGATGAAGGCCGAGCGCCAGAAGCGGGCGGAAATTCTCGAAGCCGAAGGCGTTCGGCAATCGAAGATCTTAAAAGCAGAAGGTGAAAAACAATCGCAGATCCTGAAAGCGGAAGGCGAACGGCAAGCCGCGTTTTTAGCCTCGGAAGCGCGTGAGCGTCAGGCCGAAGCAGAAGCAAAAGCAACCCAACTGGTTTCGGATGCGATTTCCAACGGCAACACTCAGGCCATTAATTATTTTATCGCACAAAAATACACCGAAGCGCTGGGTAAGATTGGCGATGGACAAAACAGTAAGCTGGTCTTGATGCCACTGGAAGCGTCGCAGTTAATCGGTTCGATCGGCGGCATCAGTCAGCTGTTAAATGAAATTGGGCAGAAAAAACAATAAAGAGTGAAGAGGCTATATGCTGGATTGGGTTGGGTTCACCGAATGGAATTACTGGCACTGGTTGATCCTCGGTGCTGCATTATTACTGCTGGAATTGTTTGGCACTGCAGGCTTACTGCTTTGGACCGGCATCGCTGCATTGCTGACGGCCGTGATGGTATATCTGTTTGCGTTAGATATTTATGGTCAGTGGGGTCTGTTTGCCATATTCAGCATCGCCACGACCTGGTATTGGTTTCGCCTTAACCAGCGAGGCAGGCCAGCGGCAGGCAAAGAAGTGCTGAATCAACGGACTCAGCGTTGTATTGGTGCGCAAACCACGTTGTTGGAAGACGTGCAATTAGGACAAAGCCGGGTACGACTGGATGACACGGTCTGGCAAGTGTTGTGTAACGAACCGCTGAAAGCCGGAACTGCTGTTAAAGTAGTTTCGGCAGAAGGCACTTTGCTGATTGTCGAAGCCAAAACGGTCTGAACTCTCAATTAAAATAGTAAGGCCCGCACGCGCGGGCCTTTGTTTTATTAATGATCGTGCTATTAACTTTCACCTACTCCAACCAGCTCATCTGATTCGGTATATTTACGTTTGATCTGATAACCGAGACTCAGCAAAACTAGCCAGACTGGGATCAACCAAACGGAGATCGCCATGCCCGGTGTCAACGCCATCACCACCAAAATACCCAGTAAAAAGAGCAGACAAATACCATTGGTGAACGGATAACCTAAACTTTTGAATTTGGTGGTTTGCTGCAGATGATGCTTGGCCGTACGGAATTTCAGGTGCGTAACGCAGATCATGATCCAGTTGATCACCAGTGCTGAAACCACCAGCGACATCAGCAAGCCAAACGCCTGCCCCGGCATGACAAAGTTCAGCAACACACACAAACCGGTCGCCAAAGCAGACACTGCTAATGCATTCAGCGGCAAGCCACGTTTATTGACTGCAGCAAACGCTTGCGGGGCATTCCCCTGTTGCGCCAAACCTAACAACATGCGGCTGTTACAATAAACGCAGCTGTTATAAACAGACAGTGCCGCCGACAACACCACCAGATTCAGAATGTTCGCCACTAAGTTGCTATCTAACGCGTGGAAAATCATTACAAACGGACTACCGCCTTCTACCACTTTTTCCCAGGGATAAAGCGATAACAGCACTGCTAACGCGCCCACGTAGAAAATCAGAATACGAAACAGCACCTGATTGGTGGCTCGCGGAATACTCTTCTCTGGTTCATCCGCTTCAGCAGCGGTGATCCCCACCAACTCAAGGCCACCAAACGAAAACATGATCACGGCCATCGCCATCATTAAGCCAGTGACGCCATGCGGAAAGAAGCCACCATGCTGCCACAAGTTCGTCACCGAAGCCTCTGGCCCACCCGTGCCACTGAATAACAAATAACCGCCAAACAAGATCATACCGATGATGGCAGCGACTTTAATAATCGAAAACCAGAATTCCAGCTCACCATACATTTTTACGGTGGTCAGATTGAGCGCATTAATGACGACAAAAAACACTGCCGCCGATACCCATGTCGGGATCTCAGGAAACCAATACTGCACATAGATGCCCACTGCACTCAGCTCGGCCATGCTGACTAACACATACAGCACCCAATAGTTCCAGCTGGACATAAAGCCAGCAAACGGGCTCCAGTATTTATTGGCAAAATGGCTGAATGAACCTGCTACCGGTTCTTCGACCACCATTTCACCCAGTTGGCGCATGATAAAGAAAGCAATTATTCCGGCAATGCCATAACCCAACAACACCGCAGGGCCGGCCATTTGAATCGTTTGTGCGATCCCCAGAAACAGGCCGGTACCGACGGCACCACCTAAAGCAATCAGCTGAATATGACGGTTTTTCAAGCCACGTTTTAATTGTCCATGCGACTGCGACGAATCCATATCCCATCTCCAAATAATAAAATACATCCGGATAAAGCATCAAACAGACCAAGTCAGCCAGATAAATCACAATGCTTTGATTTATATAAACATATTTATAAATCTGTCATCAATCAGGCCAGTTACAGAGATGGAGTGCGTTCATTTTGTGCATATTGATCACAAATAATGCGAAAAACGTGCATTAATGATCCATAAAACAGCTTATTTGTGAGAAAGCAGATCGGGCGGTTGCAATGAATTATGCCAACAAGATTAAAACTGATAGGCTAAATATCCATTGGAATGACTGAGTGCGGGCAGCATGTATCACATCGATGATTATGATTTAAAAATTTTAACCCTATTACAAACTAACGGGCGGCTGACCAACTCTGAACTCAGTGAATTAACCGGCCTCTCTTCGTCACAGTGCTCGCGGCGACGAATTGCGCTGGAACAAGCACAGCTGATTCTTGGCTATCATGCCCGACTGGCTCCTGATGCAGTAGGTCAGGAAATGATTGGTTTAATTGAAGTTAAATTAATTAATCACACTCCTGATTGTGTCAGCAGCTTTCATGAAATGCTGGAAAATGTCGATGCGATTATTGATGCGTTTAAGACCACCGGCGATGCCGATTATCTGCTGAAAGTAGCGGTTGCCAATTTACAGAGCCTCAGTGATCTCATTAGTCAGATCCTTTCACAAAATCGCAGTGTTGCGCATTTGAAAACGTCTGTGGTTTTAAATCGTTTAAAAGAGAATGGTATTATTATCCCATCGACACCCACTTACCACGAGAGCAGATAACAACTCCGATTGATAATGGTGAAGTTATTGCACGATTCATGCATTGATTTGCACTTTTACGCATGTATCATGCATTTCGTTTGAATTTCTATTCGTTGATAATCTCAAAGTATAGACCAATTCAAACAACACCATTTCTATCAAAAGGAACGTTATATGAGTAGCTCGCAGGTCATGGAAGCGTCGTTGACACATCGCATCTATGAAGATTTCTTTGCCATTGTCATCGGCACATCAATGGTTTCTTTTGGCGTCATACTATTGAAACAAGCGGGTGCATTAACAGGCAGTATTGCCGGACTTGCGTTCCTCTTGCATTACCTGACTCATACCGCGTTTGGTGTTTTCTTCTTCCTGTTGAACTTGCCGTTCTACTATCTCGCCATTCGTCGAATGGGCTGGCCGTTCACAATTAAAACCTTCTCCGCTGTGGTCTGTGTATCGGTGTTTTCGGAATGGCATCCGTTGTTTATTCACATCGATCAGCTCAATCCATTCTATGCCGCTATTTTTGGCAACATCCTGATGGGCGTTGGTTTTATCGTCTTATTCCGTCATAAGATGAGCCTGGGTGGCATCAATGTGCTGGCGCTTTATCTGCAAGATCGCGGCATTATCAAAGCAGGTAAACTCCAGATGATCATTGATACGTTTGTGCTGTTTGCTTCGTTTTTTATTGTCAGCAAAGAGATGATGCTGGCCTCGCTGATTGGTGCTTTCATCATGAATATGATCATCACCATTAATCACCGGCCAGAACGGTATCGGGGCTAAAACACACACAAAAACAAGGGAGCTGATGCTCCCTTGTTTTTTCTTACAACTTCAATCTCACTGAGTCGTGTTATTTGCTCGCCGCTTCCGATTTCTCAAATTTCTCAGGTTGAAGAATAAAATCTTCCCCCATCCGAATTTCATCGCGCAGGGTTGGCAACATGGCCTCCAGCGCATCTTTTTCCGCCTGAGTCAGTGGCCCGTAAGGTAACACCTTATACCAGCCCTCTTTACCTAAACGCATCGGTTGTGAGAAGAAACGACTGTGCTGGCTGCCGCCTTCCACATAAGCGCACTCCACCACATTCTCTTCACCCAACAGACCACGAACAACCGCATTCACAAAGCGATATGCCGCCGCCGCCATGGCCAATGTCGCCGAACCATTACCGGCTTTGGCTTCAACAACTTCGGTACCTGCATCCTGAATATGACGCACCAATTGTGCAGCTTCGTCATCGGTGAATTCAAACCCACCTACTTGCGACATCACTGGCAGAATTGTTTTACCACTGTGACCACCAATCACATTCACACGGATAGTGCCGGCAGCACGCCCTTGTGAATTGGCAACAAACGTTTCCGCACGAATGACATCCAGCATGGTGACGCCAAACAATTTCTGTGGGTTATAAACACCGGCTTTTTTCAGCACTTCAGCCGCAACCGGCACCATGCTATTGACCGGGTTAGTAATAATGCAGAAACAAGCATTCGGACAAATCGCCGCAGCTGAAGACACTAATGCTTGAATAACCCCGGCATTGAATTTAAACAAATCGCTGCGATCCATACCCGGTTTACGGGCAATACCCGCACAGATCACGACCACATTACTGCCTTCCAATGCCTTCGGTAGATCATCACCAGCAAAGCCTTTTACCGCAACATCAGTAGGAATATGGCTCAAATCGACAGCAATACCCGGTGTCACTGGCGCGACATCATACAAAGCCAGTTTAAATCCTGCGGGTAGTTTCATTTTTAATAATAGGGACAGCGCTTGCCCTATACCACCAGCAGCACCGAGAACAGTTATTTTCATAGCAAGCTCCATATTTTTGTTGTTGTGATGGTAATTGTTGTAAGTATTGCTCATCTGAAAATAGTAGAAAGTGACGCATCATCCAAACACGCCCACGCGAAGTGTGAGCTGGGTGACACTCTTTCTTTATTCAGACTGAATCGCTAAATTCGCTTCTCAGGCCATTTTTGCATGCTGACTTCTAACAACCACTGCATAGTTCCTGTGAACTAATATCTATTTTTATGCAGCAATCGTTGAAATATATGCAGCCAGACTGCAAAATTGTTGTTTATGAACGATTCATATCGGATTTTACATGAAACCCGGCGAAAAACAGGAACAACTTGTTAAGGCTTTCAAAGCCTTATTACGAGAAGAGCGATTTGGATCACAGGCTGAAATTGTTACGGCACTGAATGAAATCGGCTTTGAAAACATTAACCAGTCGAAAGTATCTCGGATGTTAAGCCGCTTTGGTGCGGTACGAACCCGTAATGCTAAAACGGAAATGGTGTATTGCTTACCCGTGGAATTGGGTATTCCGACGATCAACAGCCCACTGAAAAATCTGGTGCTGGATGTCGATCATAACGGCATTATTCTGGTGATCCATACCACGCCAGGTGCCGCACAATTGATCGCCCGCATGCTGGATTCATTGGGTAAAGCGGAAGGCATTCTCGGCACCATTGCCGGGGATGACACCATCTTCATTACGCCAACAGCGGAAACGGATATCGACGAGCTGTACGACTCGGTTCTCGAGTTATTTGAACAGACGGGTTAGTAGATATCCGCTCGCCCCTCTTGATCAAGAGGGGCAATGTATCCACTCTTGCTCACGGATATTAGTGTGTTGCGGCAAACCAATGTTTGCGGGTGAATATCACTGGCCGGTGCTGACGTAAACGCAAGCCCACATTATTGGTATTCAGCGGCAGACTGTCTGCATGCCAGGCATTCAGCGTCATACCCTGCCAATGCACGCGACAATGCGCATGGGTACCCAGAAATTGCTGCTCCAGCAACAAGCCATCGCCGCCGGGGACAATCTCCAGCCATTGCGGACGCACAAATAACATCAACTCATCTTCACCGTGTGGCAGATGCTCACAGCGCAGCTCCCCCCACGGCGTCATCACCGAGCTGATGCTGTGCCGGGTGATCGGCACTGCATTACCTTCACCTAAGAACTCCGCAACATAGCGATTTTCTGGGTGATGATAAACTTCACTGGCCAGCCCTTGCTGCGCAATGCGGCCTTTACGAAAAATCGCCAGTTCATCGGCAAATGTGAAGGCTTCTTCCTTATTGTGTGTCACAAAAATCGCTGCCACTTCCTGTTCCTGCAATAGCTGGCGGATCTCCCTGATCAACGGTATGCGTAGCTGACTGTCGATATTGGAAAAAGGTTCATCCAGTAGCATCAGCTTCGGGCGACAAACCAGTGATCGAGCAATCGCGACCCGCTGCTGCTGACCACCGGATAACTCATGCGGATAACGCTTTTCCATGCCTGCCAGCCCAACAATCGATAACGTCGACATGATCCGCTCTTCAGCTTCCGCTTTTTTCAGCCGTAATGGCCGTAAGCCAAACATCAGATTGTCGTGCACGGTCATGTGCGGAAACAGCGCATAATCCTGAAAGATAAAACCCACGCCTCGTGCTTCAGGATCTAAACCAGATGAGCCATTTTGCACCTGCTGCCCATGCAGATAAATTTGCCCGTGATCAATCGGTAGTAATCCGGCAATGGCTTTTAATAGGGTGGTTTTGCCACAGCCGCTGGCACCTAACAGGGCGAGGATTTTCCGCTCTTCCAAGACAAAAGAAATATCCTGCAGAATGGCTTGCTCCTGATAGCCACATTGTAATTGGCAGATCTCAATGGCGTTCATGTTATTCCCCGTTCCAGCGAGCGGTTGAAAAAAATCAGCGGTAATAACCCGACCAGTACAATCATCAAGGCCGGTAATGCGCCCAGCGGTAACTGTTCCGTTTTGACATATTGATAAACGATAGTGGGTAAAGTTTCTAAGTTAAATGGCCGTAACAATAAGGCCGCGGGCAGCTCTTTCATGGATTCAATAAAGATCAAGACGACGCCAGCCATAATGCCACGCCACATCAGCGGTAAATGCACCCGTACGAACATGGGTAGCGGGTAATAGCCCAGACTACGGCTGACCATATCCAGACTAAATGAGATGCGTGCCAGTGAGCTTTCCTGACTGCCTAACGCGATAGCAATAAAGCGCACAACATAAGCACAGACTAACGCAAAAATAGTACCGGTCAGGATCAACCCCGGCTCTTCCCAACCGAATGTTGCAATCGCATCGTTCAGCAGAAAATCCCCCAGCGTAAACGGGATCAGAATGCCGATGGCTAACACAGTGCCCGGCATGGCGTAACCAATTCCGGCGAGTTGTAAAAGCTGAATGGCTGACTTATTGGGTAACAGGCGTCGCGTTAGCACCAATGGTAAGGCTAATAACGCGGCAAAGGCCGCTACCGACAGTGCAATTTGCAGGCTATTCAAACTGTATTGCAACAACGAAAACCAATCCTGTTCTGCCAACGCAGACAGTGCATAATCGAGCAACACTAACACTGGCAAAAAAAAGCCCAACAACACCAGTAACCAGCAATACCCCTGGGCCAGCAATAATCTCCAACCGCGCAGACGCGGGCGGTTATTGACCGGGATCCCATTGCCTTTCTGAAAGATCTGTTGACGACGGCGACTCATTTTTTCCAGCAAAATGAGCAACACCACCATTGAGATCAAGCAAAGCGAAAGCTGTGCAGCTGACGGTAAACTGCCGTAGCCCAGCCAGGCATCGGTAATGGCGGTGGTCAGGGTATTCACCGCAAAATAGGAAACAGTACCAAAATCGGCCAGTGTCTCCATCGCCACCAAGATCATCGCGCCAATCAACGCGGGCCGGACGAGTGGCAAACTGATGCGGAAAAAACGCCGCCAGTGACTGGCCCCCAGCATGCGACCGGCATCTTGCAGGTTAATGGATTGCTCCAGAAAGCCGGCCCGTGTTAGCAGATAAACATATGGATAGAGCACCAGCGCCAGCATGACTGCAGCACCACCTAAGGTGCGCAGATCGGGAAACCAGTAGTCTGCCGCAGATTGCCAGCCAAAGAATGCCCGCAACTGCACCTGCAGCCATCCGGTATAATCAAGTAAATCAGTGTAAATATAAGCAACCACATAGGCCGGCATTGCCAGCGGTAAGATCAGCGCCCATTCCAGATAACGATGCCCCGGTAGCTGATAATTTGCCAGCAACCAGCCGCAAGGTAACCCCAGCAATACCGCCAGAATAACCACGCAGATAACCAGTGCCATAGAATTGAAAATATAGGTGGGTAAAACGGTCTGCCAGAGTTGTTGCAACAAGCTGACATCGCTGCTGACGGCTTCGAACAATAAAGCCAGCACAGGTGAAAACAGCAGCAGAGCTAATGCTCCGCTGCCGATTAACCAACGACGATGGCGTACTACTGCCATGATACGTCCTTAAAGATCAAATTTTACATCATCAAGCAACGTAATGGCTTGTTTACGGTAAGTGGCAATTTTGGCAATTGGTAACGCATCGGCTTTGAATTCGCCCCATGAAGCCACCAGTTTGGAAGGTGCAACACCAGCTTTGACCGGATATTCCATATTCAATTCTGCATACATCTGCTGGGCCTTATCGGCAGACAGATATTCCATCAGTTTAAGCGCCGCAGCTTTATTTTTTGCATATTTAGTCATCAAGACACCGCTGACATTAACATGCGCGCCACGATCTTGCTGGTTCGGAAAGTTGATATAAACCGCATCGGCCCAGGTTTTTTGTTCTTCATCCTGCAGCATTTTACCCAGGTAATAGCTGTTACCCAGCGACAAATCGCAGATCCCTTCTTTGATCGCTTTAACCTGATCGCGATCATTCCCCTGCGGTTTACGCGCCAGATTAGCTTTTACCCCTTCCAGCCAGCTATGCGTTTTCGCTTCGCCGTGATGTGCGATCATGGATGCGACCAGCGCAACGTTATAAGAGTTCTTACCGCTACGAGTACAGATCTTGCCTTTGTATTTCGGATCAGCCAATGATTCATAAGTAATGTCAGCTGGTTTGCCAATTCGATCTTTAGAGGTATAAATATTCCGCACGCGAGTGGTCAAGGCAAACCAGCGGTTATCTGGATCGCGGTATTGTGCCGGAATGTTTTTATTCAGCGTTTGGCTTTCGACCGGTTGTACCAGATCGTTTTCTACCAGCTCCATCAGACGGCTGATATCGACAGTCAGCACCAGATCGGCAGGTGTATGTTTTCCTTCCCGCGCCAGACGTTCGGCTAAACCATCTTCGGCATACACCAGATTAACCTTAATGCCCTGATCTTTTTCGAACTCTTTTACAATAGGTTCAATTAGATAAGCCTGACGAGCAGAGTAAACATTGATCTCTTCCGCAGCCTGAACAGTTCCTGCAGCCAGTAAAGCCAATAACGCGATCTTTTTCATTGCACATCCACCACTCAATGAGAACTATTATCATAAAGATATGATAACAACTCGCATTTGTAAATAAATGAAAATAAATCTCGTTTTTATTGACTTAATTACTCCGTTTAACCGAGCAATAAAAAAGGGACCGCAAGGTCCCAATATGTCTGAACGAACAATCTGAAAACGCAAAAATAATCTGGATAACGAAATCGTCCGGAAACCCAAATCATTTAAAAACTAACGTTAGATGGCTTCGCCATCCATTTCGCCAGTACGAATACGTACAACATGCGCCAAGTCGTACACGAAAATCTTACCGTCACCAATTTTACCGGTATAAGCCGCTTTGCTGATGGCTTCGATGATGCTTTCAACGTTATCATCGGAAGTGGCGATATCCAGTTTTACTTTCGGCAGAAAGTCGACCTGATATTCAGCACCGCGATACAATTCGGTGTGACCCTTTTGACGGCCAAAACCTTTCACTTCAGATACGGTCATGCCATCTACGCCAAGTGCCGCAACAGCTTCACGCACGTCATCCAATTTGAACGGTTTAATGATTGCACTGATAAGTTTCATAGTTAAACTCCCACTCCCTGGTTAATTGGGCTTAACTGAAACAATTCAATGTCTGTGCCATTTATTAAATATTGTTATTTTTCATGGCGTTAACAACAGAATTTTCATTCGTCATACTATTGATGAACACAATTATGCACTTCTCGCCAGCACCGCAACAAAAACGCCCCAAAAAGGGGCGTCATTGTGGGTCATTTATCTATTCTTGCTCGGTAATAAACTCACGCCAGGCGCGAAGTAACAATTCAAAGTCTTCCAGACCACATGCAGCAAACAATTCGTCATCGTAATAACTTAATCCCTGCTCGTTATCTTCTATCGGTGTTTCAAATTGCAATTCCAACGCGCTGACGGTAGCCGCTTCTTCTTCCAGATAAAGACAAAAGGTCTTTCCGGATAATTTATAATCCTCACCTGCATGCAATAAATGCGCGGTGGCTTTCAATATTTCATCGCAGAGCGGCAAATTATCGCCCAGCTCATCAGTGAGCCAAAAACCAAAGGCTTCATGCCCCATAGACATACGCGCCCGGCAACGACCGTCGATATCCCGGACAAACTCATGATCCATACCTTGCTCTCCTGAACAACGGCAATACGGGTCGTCCCTTACCTTTCAGCCTGTCAGCAGACTGCGTTTGCCTGATTATGTTTACCTATTAACAATAGTTGAAGGTTATTGGAAACAGCGAAAAAAGAGAAGGGCAAGTCAATGACCTGCCCTTCATATTCAGCACAAATTACCGCTTTATGCCGGTACTTGTAAAATCACTTCTGCCGCTTTGCTGGTGTAGCTGGCGATCTGATCAAAGTTCAGATAACGATAAACGTCGGCCGCCATCGCATCCAGTTCCTTCGCGTAAGATTGATACTCTTCCACGCTTGGAATACGACCCAGAATTGCTGCCACAGAAGCCAGCTCCGCTGAGGCCAGATACACGTTTGCGCCCTGACCTAAACGGTTCGGGAAGTTACGGGTCGAGGTCGATACCACTGTGGTGCCGTCGCCGACACGAGCCTGGTTACCCATACACAGTGAACAACCCGGGATTTCGATACGCGCACCAACGCGACCGAAAATGCCGTAATAGCCTTCTTCGGTCAGTTGGTCACGATCCATTTTGGTCGGTGGCGCGATCCACAGACGGGTATGCAGCTGACCTTTGAACTGGTTCAGCAATTTACCAGCCGCACGGAAGTGACCAATGTTGGTCATACAAGAACCGATGAATACTTCATCGATCTTATCACCGGCTACGGTTGACAGCAGACGAGCATCATCCGGATCGTTCGGCGCACACAGGATCGGCTCTTTGA
>ERZ650312.544-NODE-544-length-20875-cov-10.643804_pt1 | contig 20875 bp, 17 predicted proteins | sample MGYA00376248_ERZ650312 | MGnify/ENA primary metagenome ERZ650312 (study PRJEB26733, sample SAMN07839316) | wastewater metagenome | biome: urban; feature: wastewater treatment plant; material: waste water | place: USA: North Carolina | collected 2016-07-28 ... | reverse complement strand
TGGCGTCTGCCGTCTCAGTGGGGCCGCATTATAGGGACCGAACTTTTTTAGGCAACCCTATTTTTCATGTTTTTGTTCAAGTGCTGTTTTTTGCATCTGATAGCTGATTATTTCAACTATAACGGTAGGTATAGTACCCAGCATTGAGAATAACAATGTCCGCAAACTAATTTTGTGTGAGAGATTGTTGCCGCTCAACTAGATGTTGATCGCTTGCGGAATAAATGAAGTGGTAGTCAGGCAACCGGCAAGCTCAATTGATGAAGCCTCATAAATGACTCTAGTTGATGAACCAAAAAATCCCCTCTATTAAAGAGGGGATCGGTTATTACAATTTTTCGCCGTTACTGCTGATGACTTGCTGATACCAAGCAAAGCTCTTCTTACGACTACGCGCCATGGTGCCTGTGCCATCATCGTTTTTATCAACATAGATAAAGCCGTAACGTTTGCGATATTCACCCGTGGTGAAAGATACGCAATCCAGACAACCCCAAGGGGTGTAGCCTATCAAGTCAACCCCATCATCTGTTACTGCTTTTTTCATCTGTTCGATGTGGGCTTTCAGGTATTCAATGCGGTAGTCGTCATTGATTTCGCCGTTTTCTTCCACTTTATCGATGGCACCAAAGCCGTTTTCGACGATAAACAATGGTTTCTGATAACGTTCATAAAGCGCGTTCAGCGAGTAACGCAAACCCACCGGATCAATCTGCCAGCCCCAGTCAGAAGCACTGACATGCGGATTTTTCACGCTGCCAGCAAAACCACTGATGCCATTACCGGAAGCCACTGCATCTGCTTTCACTGCATTTGACATGTAATAGCTGAAACCAACGTAATCGCAGCAGCCTTCTTTCAGGATCTGTGCATCTTCTGGTTCCATTTTGATGTTGTAACCTTTACGTTCCCAATCTTTCAGTGCATAAGCCGGATATTCGCCGCGCATATGTACGTCACCAAACAAGTAACGATCATGCATCGATTCCTGAGCATACATGATGTCATCTGGGTGACAGGAGAACGGATAAAGCGGAACGTAAGAAATCATGCAGCCGATTTTGAAATCGGGATTAATTTCATGGCCCAGCTTAACAACCTTAGCGCTGGCGACCAGTTCGTGATGCACAACCTGATACATCACTTCTTCCGGACGTTCATAGTCATTAAACACGACGCCAGAGCAGCAATATCCAAACAGTGGATATTCGTGATTTTTCTGGTTGTTGATCTCGTTGAAGGTCATCCAGTATTTTACTTTGTTTTTATAACGACGCATTACGGTGTCGGAATAATGAACAAAGAAGTCAATTACTTTACGGTTAGTCCAGCCACCGTACTCTTTCACCAGATGATTTGGCATTTCAAAATGCGACAGCGTGATCACGGGTTCGATACCATATTTCAACAACTCATCGAACAGATCATCATAGAACTGCAAACCAGCTTCATTCGGCTTGGTTTCATCGCCATTCGGGAAAATACGCGTCCAGGCAATAGAAGTACGGAAGCATTTAAAACCCATTTCAGCGAATAAGGCTACGTCTTCTTTATAATGATGATAGAAGTCGGTCGCTTCATGGTTTGGATAATAGACACCGTCTTTGATTTCGCCGGTGATAACACGGTCAACAGTGTGCGAGCCGCCAGACAGCACATCACAAATACTGGCGCCTTTACCGCCTTCTTTCCAGCCGCCTTCAACCTGATGCGCAGCAACCGCCCCACCCCACAAGAAATCTTTTGGTAACTGATTAGTCATAATCATTTACTTCCTTACATGATATTTAATGATAATTAATGCGGTTGTTACTATTCTTTTCGTTCGCTGATGCTGATTTACGCCATCATTGCCAGCGCATCGGCGAGGATCTTATCACCACGCATCATGCCGTAATCCATGCTGTTAATTACTGCGATCGGTTTACCTGCCGCGTCAGCTTTTTTCTTGAACTCATCAAATTTATATTTGATCTGCGGCCCGAGCAGACAGCAGTCAAATTTCGACAGCGTGGCATCAAATTCTTCCATTGCTACAGCAATGATTTCTGCTTCGATACCTTTCTGAGCAGCCGCTTGCTTCATTTTATTTACCACCATACTGGTAGACATGCCGGCAGCGCAGCAGAGAAATATTTTCTTCATAGTTAAACCCTCGTTGTTCCCTTATGGTGTGTCTGAATTAACTATACGACAACCTGAAACCGGTTTCAGTAAACGGTTACATGTATTTTGATATGGATCCCAGAATTGTCCAGCGTGAAATTGCGGAAGATATTCATGCCAAAGTGTTACGACTTCTGATATCGATTCATCTGGTACTTAATTCTGGATTGCCCAGTGTATTTAATAGGTCTATTGCTCAGATTACGCTATCGTGCCCCTGCGGAAATGGTGTGTGCGCACTATATTTAGATTTAGGAATTTCATGGAAAGCGTAGTCATTCTTGTTGATGTGCAAAATATATACTACACAACTAAACAGGCACACCGATGTAACTTCGACTACAACGCATTTTGGAAGAAAGTAACTTCTGAGCGGCAGGTTGTAAAAGCGATTGCTTATGCGATCGATCGGGGCGATGAAAAACAGCGACAATTTCAAAACATTCTCAGAGCAATCGGTTTTGAGGTAAAACTGAAACCGTTTATACAACGCGCTGATGGTACAGCCAAGGGTGATTGGGATGTGGGGATTACGCTGGATGCGATGGAGTATGCAAAAAAATCCGACATTGTTGTATTAGCGTCCGGTGATGGCGATTTTGATTTATTGGTGAATAAAATCCACCGGGATTACGATGCGCTGGTTGAGGTTTATGGTGTGTCAAAATATACCTCGCTCTCGTTGGTCAACGCTGCAGCAAAGTTCATTCCGATTGAGAGTGATTTGTTATTGAAACACGATGCCGGATAAACGAGCATTGCCATGATGATTAGCCGAAGAGGATGTTGCTAGATGAAAAGTCCGATCAAAATATTGCTGATTGTTGTTGGTACAATTTGCGTTATTCTAGCTGTATTCGGTATTTTTCTGCCTTTATTACCTACGACCCCTTTTCTACTTTTGGCGGCTTACTGCTATTCACGCAGTTCCGAACAATTTTATCACTGGCTCATTACGAATCGCTGGTTTGGTGAATATATCCGCAATTATCGGGAAGGCCGCGGTATGTTACTCAAGCAAAAAATTATCGCTTTAAGCTTGCTATGGATAACCATTGGTTATTCCGCTTTGTTTGTTGTTTCAAACGTGTGGCTACAGCTGCTGTTATTGGTTATCGCGCTCTGCGTTACTGTCCATCTGCTCAGAATGAATACGTTTAAACCTGAAAGACAAAGCAAGCCATTACTCAGTGATGAAGCACCATCGGAAGTGAGCACAGTCCAATCTGCAGACAATATCTCTAATTCATAACCTTTTTTTTCCTCACTGCTGCACACGCATAATCTGCCTTATCTTCCACTGAAAATTTGCTGTGGCGGGCCGTTACATCTACAGTTTTTAGTAAGCATTCATTTAGTTACGACTCACTATTCAATCCTTCTTAATAGAGGAAGTGATCATGCGTAAACCTAAACCCAGCGTCACAAAGAATGTCGAACCAGATTTTGTTGCAGAAAGTACACCGCCGATTAGTGCGAAAGAACGTTATCAGATGATCGCTGAAGCCGCTTATTTTCGCGCAGAAAAACGCGGTTTTACTGGCGGAAGTATTGAGGAAGATTGGATAGAGGCTGAAGCGGAAATTGACAAACTATTGCAAGCAGGTGAAACCGGAAAACAGAGTGCATCGACGGCAGAAGAGATCGAACAATTGGTTAAATCGGTTCTGGAACATGATACGGCTGCAGTATCGGAACGGGTAAGAACCATCACTCTCAATGCCTTTTCTGGCAACAAACTGGATTATGATGCGCTAAAACAGGTTGTCATTGCTGTGGTGAAAGGTGCTCAACAAGGTGCCGCCAGCCATGTTGAAGATGAAGCCAAACTGCTTAAGGATGCAATGCAAGGTCTCGATGATGCATTGGCGACCGCAGCAGAAGCAACGCAGTTAGCACTAAAGGAAGCGGCGAATCGCACAAATGAATTTTCTCAACAGGGCTTGAAAAAAACAATTGAAGACCTCGCAACACTGGAATCGCTGTTTATTGAAACATTGAGTAATGCGGCACAACGTACATCAGGAACTGCGAAGGCTACTTTGCATGATTTAGTGCAGCATGCCCGCCTCAGTGGCACAGCGGTCGGTGAACGCGTCGAATCAGCTATTTCACAATTAACGCACATAATTGCCAATTCAACCCGCCAGCATGTCTCTGCCGGAACAAAAACATTGCGTAAAGAAGGCGCTTTATTTGCCAGTCTTGCGGCAGGAGTACTTAGTGGTATTGCTGAACGGCTACAGTCAAAACCTGAACAGAAAGATGGTTCTTCATCCGACCGAGGTGACTAATGCTGTGGCAAGCAATCAGCGCTGTCCGCGATTTAGGGCGTCTGCATGATATTGCGGCGGTTCTCATCCGATATGGTTTCGGCGATCTGGTTCGTCGTATCGGAATGGCGGGCGTGCTGGAGCGCACAGGTCGAGCATTGCATTGGCATGTGTCAGAAGATTTAGCCCGGCTCGAATCGCCGGCCCGGGTTAGACGGGCGCTGGAAGAGCTGGGGCCGAGTTTCGTTAAACTGGGGCAGATCTTAGCGACTCGTGTTGACCTGTTCTCCCCTGAATGGATTGCCGAGTTTAGTAAACTGCAAGATGCGGCGATCGCCATTCCGTTTTCTGAACTCAGAGCGCAGCTGACAGAAGATCTGGGTGAACTACCTGAGGATATATTCCCCCGGCTGGAAGTTGATGCTTTGGCGGCCGCATCGCTGGCACAGGTGCATCGTGCCTGGCTGGCCGATGGCACGCCAGTTATTCTCAAAATACGACGTCCTGGTATTCGTCCACTTGTGGAAGCCGATTTGCGCCTGCTGAAACGGCTGGCCGAGATCATTGAATCTGAAGCACCAGATCTACGTCGGTACAAACCAAGGGAAGTGGTTCGTCAATTCACCTTGTCGTTACGTCGGGAATTAGATTTCTCCTCCGAAGGGCGTAGTGCGGAACGGGTGGCCTCCAATTTTTCAGCTCATCCGGAAATAGTCATTCCCAAGATCTACTGGACATGGACTTGCGAGCGGTTGAATGTGCAGGACTATATAGAAGGCATTCCAGGCCGAGATCTGGCTGCACTGGATACTGCTGGTTTAGATCGAACACTGCTAGCTCAGCGTGGTGCGGATGCCGTTCTTAAAATGATTTTAGAAGACGGTTTTTTCCATGCAGATTTACACCCCGGCAATCTCTTTTATCTGCCGGATAACCGCATTGCCATCATTGATTTCGGAATGGTCGGACGTATATCGGAAGAACGACGATTCCAGCTGGCGATGTTGCTGCATGGTCTGGTCAGCCATGATGCGGTGGCGGTCTCGGAGGTATTGCTCGACTGGAGTGATAACGCTGAAACCAGCAATGACTCTCTGCACATCGAAATAGACGCTTTTGTCGACCAATATCACGGTGTACAGCTACAAAAACTGGACATTGGCCGCATGTTGTCTGAATTGGTCGCGATATTACGAGATCATGGCCTCACGCTGCCGCCAGATCTGGCTCTGCTGATCAAAGCCTTTATTACTCTTGAAGGGCTGGGCCGACAACTCAATCCGGCCTTTGATATGACCAGCGCAACTGCTCGCGCGCTGGAGCAAGTGCTTATTACTCACTCCTCCCCCGAGGCATTGGTCAAACGAGGTTGGCGATCGGTGATTGACGGGCTTAGCCTGATCGCCAGCCTGCCGAAAGATCTTAGTCGACTGCTACGCGCTGCCCGACGCGGCCGATTACAGATCCAGGTTGAAGTACTTCCTCTTAAACATTTTGGCGAAAAAATCGACCGAGCCGTCAGCCGCCTGTCTCTCAGTATTATCACTGCTGCATTAATTATTGGCTCAGCTATCGTGGCAAATAGCGAAAGTAATTCATCATCGACAGGTCTATCGACGCTCGGATTACTTGGTTTTATCGCCGCAGCCAGTGGTGGAATTTGGGTATTAATTTCTATTTGGCGCAGCGGTAAAGATTAGCTGTCATTTATGTTTGGTGAGTGAAATCACTATTTATTGAAAGGTAGATCAAGATGCCATATTTTATCGCCTAGATCTTTGACAGATATGAAATTGTCTTCGATTCTTAATTGATAATTAGCATGGGATACGCATATGAATACATCTGATTTCTCTCAAATCGGCAAGGAAGTTACCTTCCCCGCTGATGTGCAGTTAGTCTCTACAACCGATTTGCGAAGCTATGTTACCTATGCCAATACGGCTTTTTTATCTGTTTCCGGTTATACACTGGACGAATTAGTCGGGTTGCCGCATAACGTGATCCGTCATCCGGACATGCCTAAAACCGCCTTTCGCGACCTTTGGCAAAAGCTGAAAGAAGGCAAAGCATGGCGCGGAATTGTCAAAAATCGCTGTAAAAACGGTGATTTTTATTGGGTTGATGCCTATGTAACGCCCATCTACGAAGATAAAAATATTGTGGGTTATCAATCTGTCCGAGTTAAACCAACCACTGAAGATAGAAACCGCGCTGAAAAAATCTATGCGCAATTACATGAGCGGGAACGGCTTAATAAAAAAATCTCTTTTTCATGGCAGGACTATCGCCCGATATTTGGCTTGTTATTCTCAATCGTCAGCGTTATTTCCGCGTATTTTATTGCAGGATGGCTGACAGCAGTCTGGTGTTTGCTATCTTTCCTGCTTTTGGCCATCTGCTTTTATCCGCATTTGATCACTACTCCTCAGTTTTTGCGCTCTTTGGCAACGGAATACGACAGCATTACACGATATATCTATTCCGGCACCGACCTATCTAGTATCGCTGATTTTCATCTGAAGCACTGGCAGGCCCGTATCAGAACCGTTTTGGGTCGCACACAAGATTCTACAGGTGTATTACAAACACTGGCTGGAAGACTATTTAGTGCCACAGCGAAAGCGAAAAATGATATCGATCAACAAGAAGCAAGTCTGCAGCAAATTGCAGCAGCGGTTACGCAATTGACCGAGGCTGCGGCGGAAATCGCACGCTCCACCGTCAACACATCTGATTATGTCAACACAGCATCAGAGCATTGTAATGATGCAGAAAGCCATTTATCCGATGCGAAACAACAAATTCAGCAACTCGCCAGACAAGCAGAACAAGCGACGGAATCGGCCACTAAAATGGTAGAGGAAGCCAATCATATTGGTGGCGTGATGAGTGAAATTCAGGGTGTTGCAGATCAAACCAATCTACTGGCGTTAAATGCAGCCATTGAAGCAGCGCGAGCCGGGGAACAAGGCCGAGGCTTTGCCGTTGTCGCCGATGAAGTCAGAACACTCTCAACCAGAACACACAAAGCCACAGAACAAATACAGGCCAGTATCACGCATATTCAACACATCATGACAGCCTGGGAAAAAACCATGGCAGCTAATCTGGAGCAAACTCGCGCCTGTGTTCAACACACTGATGCTAGCGCATTACAGATGGAGCAAGTGGTATCAGAGCTAAGGCAAATGACCGATTTTGCAGCACAGATATCGGTAGCTGCGCAAGAGCAAGGCGTTGCGTTAGCGGATGTGACTAAAAATATCAATGAACTAACAGAATTAGGCGAAGCGAATCTGGAGCAAATCAAATCCATTGATATTAATAGCCATAAAGTCATGCAACGGGCAGACAAATTAAATGAATTATGCCGGACATTTAATTAAACCCAATTCACTAACTGATAACAGCCGGGGCGATATGGCAGCCCCGAGCTGATCATATTATGACAAAGAAGCGAGCACCCACCGGACAAAATCATCTGACGAGATTGGGCGGCTGTAATAATAGCCCTGCGCTTCATCGCAATGATAAATCTGTAAATATTTAACCAGATATGCTTCTTCAATACCTTCTGCGATAGTGCGCAAACCTAAGCTTTTAGACATTTGGATAATGGCACGCACGATCGCTGCATCGCTCGGATTTTTATCCATATCGCTAATAAATGACTGATCTATTTTTACTTTATCAACAGCAAAACGTTTTAAATAAGACAGGCTCGAATAACCAGTACCAAAATCATCCAACGATAATTTTATGCCCAGCATTTTAAGGCGTTGTACCGTTTGTAGGACATTTTCAGTGTCACCAATCAGGATCGATTCCGTCAATTCCAGCTCAAGAAACTGTGGATCTAAACCAGAATCTTTTAATGCAGAAATAACCGTTTCTTCCAAGTTACCACGCCGAAATTGGATAGCAGAAAGGTTAACCGCCATGACCAAATCGGGTAATCCTTGCTTTCGCCAAGCCATGGCTTGACGACATGCTTCGCGTAAAGCCCACTCCCCGATCGGTACGATAAGACCACTCTCTTCGGCCAGTGTAATGAATTTACCCGGCGGTAAGAGGCCAAATTCAGGATGTTGCCAGCGGATCAAGGCTTCGGCGCCAATCACCGCACCACTCGACAGATCAATTTGAGGTTGGTAATGCAATACAAATTCGTTACGTTCTAATGCGATACGTAAACCATTTCGTAATCCCACCAGCTCAATGGCATCCGCATTCATTTTGCCGTCAAAAAAACGATAGGTATTACCTTTTGCATCTTTTGCGTAATACATGGCCGAATCGGCTTTTCGCAATAACGTATCAAAATCGTCGCCATCATCTGGATAAACCGTCACCCCAATCGAACATGATGTAGAAAGCTCATGCCCGTCAATTTGCGTTGGCTTAGTTATCTCTTCCAATATTTTGCTGCAAACAGCAACAATCGCATCACTCGTTTCAATGTGAGACAACACGACCAAAAACTCATCACCACCAAATCGACTGACAGTGTCAGTTGCACGAGTTGTTTCCCGTAACCGATGAGAAATTACGTTCAACAACACATCACCACTCGCATGCCCTAACGAATCATTAATCGATTTGAAATTGTCCAAATCCATAAATAACAAGGCTACTTTATGCCCATCCCGTTGAGCTGCTGCGATCACTTGCTGTGCTCTATCGCGAGCTAACAGACGATTAGGTAAGCCGGTCAGTACATCATGATGCGCCAGATAATCAATGACTCTTTCTGCTTTCTTTTCTTCAGTAATATCAGACAACATGCGTAACACGCATTGTTCGCCACCAATATTAATCAGCTCGGCAGAAAGTAATAAATCACCGGTTTCACCTGATTTATTGCGGAACATTAGCTCCTGATTTTTTATTTGTCCGCATTCCCGCAAAGAGGAAAGCCAACGAATTTTTTCTTCTGGATGAACCCAAAAATTAAGCTCCAGCGCAGTGTGCCCAATGATTTCATCTCGTTCATAACCAAATAACTGCAAGAATGCCTCATTCACATCAATAAATTGGCCGGAAGCATAATTACTAATACCGATCGCCAGTGGATTTTTATGAAAGACGGTAGAAAAACGCGATTCACTTTCTATCAGTGCTAACTCGCGTTTTTTCCGTTCTGTGATGTTATGTGAAATACCAAATAACCCTGACACTTGTCCGTTGTGATCAAGCATTGGCCCTTTCGTGACCTGAAATATGAGTTGCTCTCCAGAAAGCATAGTAATGACTTCTTCATGGGCCTGTGTTTTACCTGAAGCCATAATTGATTGATCAATAGCCATTATTTCAGCCGCAATATCAGCTGGAAAAATGAAAACATCATCATGACCAATAATTTGCTCAACAGGCTTACCAACAAATTGAGACCCGGCCTGATTCACCAGTAAATAACGGCCCTGTAAGTCTTTGATAAAGATGGCATCAGTGGAACCTTCAACCACCACGGTTAATAACTGTTGTTGTTCACTGAGTTCTTTTTCTGCCGTTTTTCTGGCAAAACGATCGCTGACTTCGCGCAAACAACGTTCAATCGAAGGTACTAGGCGCGTTAGATTGTCTTTCAATATAAAATCCCATACGCCCAGTTTCAGCAACTCAACGGCTTTTTCTTCGCCGATACTACCCGACACTAATATCACTGGTGTATCAGGTAAACGCTGATGAATAAGCGCTAAATCGTTTTCAAAATTAAGCTGCGGCACACTGTAATCAGACAGAATAATGTCCCAACCACCAGCCTCTACCGCTTGAGTTAGTTCCTCGAAAGTTTCAATTCGTTTGCATGTCGCACTCAAACCAGCCAACCGCAAGTGTCGTTCTATCAGGCGGAAATCAGCTGAGGAATCTTCAATAGCGAGAATGGACAGATCATGCTTCATACATTCATATTCCAGTTGGCGCCGGTTTACTCGTGATTAACCAATAAACCCCTAATCGGGCGACCGTTTCTGCAAACTCACTAAATTCCAGTGGTTTATTAACGAAGCTATTAGCGCCATTTTCATAACTTCTGAGTCGGTCTCGTTCATCATCGGAGGAAGTTAAAATAACAACGGGTAATAATTTAGTACGCGGGTTATTACGCAATCTGGCTAACACATCTAAGCCATTCACGCGCGGCAAATTAATATCCAGTAAAACCACGGTCGGTAATGGATCGCCTTTTAGGCTGGCAAATTCATTTTCCTGAAAAAGATAATCCAAAGCTTGTTGACCATCGCGCGCCACATCAATCTGATTCGCCAGATTCATTTTTTTCAGCGAGCGTAAAATCAGCTTTTCATCTTGTGGATTATCTTCAACCAGTAATATGCTCATGCTTTATTCTCCATCTCAGATCCTGTGGGTAAGGTGAAACAAAACGTCGCGCCTTCGCCTGGTTTAGCACTGGCTTCAATTTGGCCGCCATGACGATGAATAATGCGTTGTACTGTTGCTAAGCCAACGCCCATACCCGAAAACTCATCTTGCCGGTGCAGACGCTGGAAAGGTTTAAACAGGCGATCGGCATGTGCCATGTCAAACCCTGCGCCGTTATCTGCTACACAAAAACCTGACAACCCATCATGAACCTGAGGATCAGCAAAAACACGGATGTTGGCATCTGGTTTTTTAGCACTGTATTTCCAGGCATTACCCAGCAAATTACGCATGACTGCTTCCAACATACGCTCATCGCCGTAAGCTTTCAGCTTATCATCTACTCGCCATGTTACTTTCCGTTCAGGATCAGAATGAGACATTTCTTCCAACAGCCTAGTTGCTATTTGGGAGATATCGACATCGTCACGACGTAACTCACCACGCGTACAACGCGATAGCGTCAATATGCCATCAATCAAGTCACCCATTCGACGACTGGCGGTATTGATTTCATTCAAATAATCACGAGCTTCGTCATTTAATTGCTCACCATAATCTTCGGTTAATGCCTGAGAAAAACCGCTCATGGCACGCAACGGTGCCCGCAAATCGTGAGAAACAGCATAAGCAAAGGCGTCCAATTCCTGATTAGCCGCTTTGAGTTCGGTTGTGCGTTGCTCAACGCGAGCTTCTAATTCAGCATTCAGTTGACGTATTTGCTCTTCCGCTAATTTGCGATCAGTAATATCGGTAAAAATGCAGGCGAATTGCCCTCGGCGTGGTGCATACAGCGAAATTTCATAAAAGCGGCCATTTACACTAAACAACCCTTCCAGATGGACAGGCTCTCCGGTAAAAGCAGTATGTTTATACGCATTTAACCAGTAAGCCTCTAACCCGGGGATTAACTCAAGAATAGTGTGGCCGATGACATCTTCCTTTTTTAATCCGATAATTTTGGTATGTGCTGGATTTACATCGAGGAATCGCCAATCAATAGGTTCCCCTTGCCCATCAACCACCGCCTCGGCGACAAAAAAACCTTCTTGCATGATTTCAAATAACAGACGGAATCGTTTTTCACTGCGTTTTAATTCATCAATACTTCGTTGCCTTGTCGCCAAGAGACTATCAACGCGAGCTAATACCTCTTTGGTGGAAAAAGGTTTTGTCAGATATTCCTGCACCCCAGCTTGTAACATCTTGATGCGTAACTCATCGTCTTCTCTGGCAGTTAACAGAACGATTGGTGTATCCGACATTTCGGGATATTGCCGTAATGCCGAGATCATTTGGTCACCGCTCATTCTTGGCATCATCAAGTCAGACAGAATTAAATCAGGTTTAAATGCTAACGCTTTTTGTAACCCTTCCATCCCATCAAGCGCGCTTTCTACCCGATAGGTTTCAGCAAGTGTTGCCACCAGATAGGCATTCATATCCGGGTTGTCTTCTACTACCAAAATCAATGCGTTATTTTCATTAGCATCATTGATTGTGCTCAGCTCAGACTGATGCTCCATATGTTCCTGATTCAGCTCATCAACGGCCTGTTGCTCCAGAATATGATTCACATTAGTGAGTTCATCACTGATAACCGCGCCTTCTGGTGCTAATAACGGCAATACAACACGGAATAATGTTCCGCCACCAGCGGCATCAAGACAGGTCACTTCCCCGCCATGTAAACTGACAAACTCCTTCACAATCGCCAGCCCTAATCCTGTTCCGCCATGCTGACGAGCTGAACGACCGTCGACTTGCCGGAAGCGCTCAAAAATAGCTTGTTTCATATCGTCGGGCACACCAGGGCCATTATCGCTCACCTCGATAACTGCCTTGCCATTTCGCTCAGATAAAACAATTCCGGTCGCGCCATTTTCAGGTACGAACTTAAACGCATTCGATAATAAATTCAGTAAGATACGTTGAATTTTTTCACTATCGACCTGAGCGTTTAATTGTGGAGGAGTGTTAATTTGAAAATGGATGTTTCGATCGGAAGCAACACCTTCAAAAAAAGAGGCCGATAAACGAACAATATGGGAAAGGTCTACCACGGCATATTGCAGATTCATTCGTTTCGCTTCTAATTTAGCCACATCAAGCAGATCAGAGACATGCCGGTAAAGAAAACGCGCATTACGTGCAATGACATCCAAATGATGTCGTTGCGTCTGATTAAACCCGGTTTTCGCCAGTAGTTTTTCTACTGGGCCAATAATCAATGTCAGTCGTGTGCGCAGCTCATGACTGACATTAGAGAAAAACTGCGTTTTCAGTTCATCTAATTCCAGTGTTTGTTGATAAAGCCCATCGATCCGTTCTTTCGCTACCCGAGACTGCGCTAATGCGTTTTCAATACGAATATTAGCCTGCCGGAGTCGTTCCAGAGATTCACTAATCCAATAGCCCATAAATACAAATACGATCATGGACCAGATGGTGCTGGTTCTGGCAATTCCCCAAGAAAATCGCGGCGGAACAAAAAAATACCAAACAAACAGTAAACAAATAATTGTCGCGATGAGCCCCCCTTTCAGACCAGAGACTCGCGCGCTGAAAAATACCGCCGGGAAAAATAGAAACCAGACAAACGGATCAATCCATGTCCACAGTAATAACTGCACACTGAGGGCCATGACCGGAAACATAATTGCTAAAAAAAACTGTGTCTTGATTGAATACTGCATTTTTAGCCCGCTTTTTTATTTAATTGAAAACCATACACTTTGAGGGGGAATGGTGAGGGGGAATGGTGAGCGTTAAATATGAACAATACAGCGAAACAAATACTTTCTTGTCAGTGTAGGAGAGATATGAATATCTGCCAACCATAAGCGGACTAAAAATGTTTTTTGCTATCAGTCTCAATTAGAGCAGTATTGAAGCCAGTTTTTCTTTCATAAAATCCAACCAGACTCTCAAGCGAGGGTTTCGCTGGGCATCGCTGTAAAACACGGCATTGACCGGACGACGCGCTCCGCTGTTAAGCTCGGCTAAAATTTCGACCAGTCGGCCTGACTGACGATCATCAGTCGTCATAAAATCAGACAGACAGGCGATGCCTTCACCAGCTATGGCTAACTGGCGCAGCGTTTCTCCACTACTGGCGCGCAGTTGGGGTTTTATCGCCAGCCGATCGCCTTGGTCATGCACTAACGGCCACCAATTCAAATTCTCGGAACCGGTAAACCCTAACAATGTGTGATGTTGCAGATCAGTAATGGCCGCAGGAATGCCATAACGCGCTAAATAATCTGGCGCAGCCAACAAACGCAGGCGGGAACTGCCCAATGGCATGGCTCTGAGCCCTGAATCGGTGAGTTCACCGATACGAATGGCCACATCAACCCGCCGTTCCAGCAAATTGATAAAACCATCCGAGCTTTCCAGGTGCAGTTCAATACGGGGGTAACGATGACGAAATTCACTAATCAACGGGATCAGTTGATGCAATATAAACGGTGTGGCTGCGTCAATTCGTAATACGCCTTCCGGTTCTGCTTTACGGGCAATCAACGCGGCTTCTGCTTGTGCCATCTGGTTGAGCACCGTAACCGCTTCCTGATAAAACCACTGCCCTTCTTCCGTCAACGAAAGACGCCGAGTAGTGCGGTTCAGTAAGGTTGTCGCCAGTTTCTCTTCCAGCCGTTTTAATCGACGACTCACCACCGCATTATCAACACCCAGATTTTCTGCCGCCTGACGCAGGCTTCCTGCGTCAACGACAGCTACAAACAGCTCTAATTCATCGGAATTGGTTTTCATTTTTGCTACTAGGTCAATTATCTTATGTTTTTATAGTCGTTTTTATCATCAAACTGCAAGCCCATACTGCACTCCTTACTTACATATCGCTTTGTTTCAAGGAGTACCTTATGCCATTAGCATTATTTGCACTGACTATCAGTGCGTTTGCTATCGGAGCAACAGAGTTTGTTATCGTTGGGCTTATTCCAATCATTGCTGAACACTTACAGATCACGCTACCTTCCGCCGGATTACTGGTTAGCCTGTATGCTTTTGGGGTGGCAGTGGGTGCACCAGTACTCACCGCATTAACGGGTAAAGTACCCAGAAAATGGCTGTTAATGGGGTTAATGGCGCTGTTTACCGCCGGAAATTTACTGGCCTGGCAAGCAACAAGTTATCTGGTGCTGGTTATTGCCCGTGTATTAACGGGATTAGCCCACGGCGTATTTTTCTCAATTGGATCAACCATCGCCACCAGCCTGGTGCCGAAAGAAAAAGCGGCCAGCGCTATTGCGATCATGTTTAGCGGGCTCACCGTCGCTCTCGTGACAGGCGTGCCGTTAGGGACATGGATTGGGCAAACCTATGGCTGGCAGGAAACCTTCCTGGCCGTTTCACTATTAGGTGTCATCGCCCTACTCGCGAGTCTGCTGTTTATTCCCGATGATATTCACCATGCGCCACCAGCCTCACTACGCCAGCAATTACAGGTGTTGACGCATCCACGCTTATTACTGGTCTATGCTAAAACAGCGTTGGGTTACGGTGGTGCTTTTACGGCTTTCACTTTTTTAGCCCCTATTTTACAAAACATCAGTGGCTTCTCTGCCGCCAGCGTCAGTGTGATCTTACTGGTCTATGGCGTGTCCGTTGCCGTTGGCAATATCTGGGGCGGCAAACTCGCTGATCGTAAAGGGCCATTATCCGCACTGAAATTACTCTTTGCCGGTCTGGCGATTGTGTTGATGAGCCTGACCTTTACTGCAGGAAATCAGATCACCGCGGTATTAACTGTTCTGGTTTGGGGTGCATTTGCCTTCGGTAATGTGCCCGGTTTACAGGTGCTGGTGGTGCAACAAGCGCAGCGTTTTACACCCAATGCCGTAGATGTGGCCTCAGGGCTGAACATCGCCGCATTTAATGTCGGCATCGCTTTGGGTTCAATTACCGGCGGTGCAGTGGTCAGTCATATGACCTTAATGGATACCCCGTGGGTAGGCAGCTTGATTGTGCTGATTGCTTTGGGCTTAACCTTCGCCAGCGAACGTCTTGAACGTGCTGATACAAATTTCAGCCCGAACTGGGACTGATACTCATAGCACTGGACAAACATCAACGTGATTTTGCTTCTCACTCACCGATGTTTGTCCAGCTATACCGACCTGGTTTATTGATTAGATACGTTAGAAACTGGGAGTTCCAACAGCTTGCAGGTAGTTAACATCGCTTGATCCAACGCGCTGCTGTCACGACGCAATTTCGTCAGCAGCGTTGCGCCAAGCCATAATTCGTAGAGAGCCAGCGCACATTGTTCCGGTATCAGACTGGCAGATAACGAGCCATCCTGAATACCTTCTGCGATACAAGCGGTAAGCTGTGCAATCAATTTTTCGGTGCCTTGCTTTAACGCATTGCGCATCAGTTCCGAGAGATCGGCCACCTCAGCACTGAGCTTAACCACCAGACATTTGCCGGTCAGATCGTCACCTTCCTGCGCATCTTGCCAGCACGACCAATACGTCATCAACCTCGCAGCAGCCGTCATACTTTTATCGGAAAACAAGCTTTGCAGGCGCTGGTTATAACCAGCGAAGTAATCTTCCAGTAATGCTTCACCAAAAACTTCCTTCGATTTGAAGTAATGGTAAAAGGAACCTTTCGGTACTTTTGCAGCATTCAGGATCTCAGCCAACCCAACGGCTGAAAAACCTTTACCGACAATGACCATCTTGCCGGTATCAAGAATATGTTGGCGGACATCTTTATGTTCAGTTGTCATGATTCATCATCCACACGAATTAGACCGATCGTCTAATAATCAATAAACGCATTTTCAACGTCTTTAGATGGAATTGCAAATACGAAAAACAATTTGCTAGACGACCGGTCTATTTGGTGTTAATTTTTTGTCATTCCTCCGGAAAAGACCTGACTTATCGATATCTCAGGCTCCGGATTTTCCTCAGCGGAGATAGTCATGCTTAATTTCGATTTTTATAACCCAACTCATATTGCGTTTGGTCAAGGGCGTATTGCCGATCTGGCGACGCTGGTTCCTGCCGATGCCCGCGTGCTTATTTTATTGGGCGGTGAAAGTGCGCGTAAAAACGGGACGCTGGACGAAGTCCGCGCAGCGTTAGGTTCACGTCAGATTTCTGAATTTAATGGCATTGAACCTAACCCAAGCTTTGAAACTCTGATACTCGCAGTAGAGCAAGTAAAAAAAGAGAACATCGATTTTCTGCTGGCCGTCGGTGGGGGTTCCGTGTTGGATGGCACTAAGTTTGTTGCTGCCGCGACGCTGTATGACGGCGACCCAACTGAAATATTAAAATCGTTTGGTGGCAAAGTGACGAAAGCCATGCCATTTGGTTCCGTGCTGACACTGCCCGCAACCGGCTCAGAAATGAACAATGGTGGCGTGATCACCATCAAAGCGATTGGTGCCAAACTCCCTTTTCTGAGTAAGCATGTATTCCCACGTTTTTCTGTGTTAGATCCAACCAAAACGTACACCTTGCCACAACGTCAGCTGGCAAATGGCGTCGTTGATGCTTTTATCCATGTGATGGAACAATATCTGACCTACCCGGTCGGCGGGTTTATTCAGGATCGTTTTGCGGAAAGTCTGCTGTTGACGTTGATTGAACACGGCCCACAGGCCGTCGAATCGACCGACTACACTGCCCGCGCCAACCTGATGTGGACAGCCACACTGGCACTGAATGGCCTGATCGCAGCCGGCGTGCCGTCTGATTGGGGCACACATATGATCGGCCATGAAATTACCGCTAAATATGGTATCGACCATGCCCGCACGCTCGCCGTAGTGCTGCCCGCGATGATGCAGATCCGCCGCGAGGCAAAACATGAAAAACTGCTGCAATACGCCAAACGCGTCTGGGACATCACTGAAGGTTCTGATGATGAGATCATCGATGCAGCGATTGCCAAAACCCGCGCTTTCTTTGAATCGCTGGGTCTGCCAACGCGTCTTTCTGCTTACGATATTGGTGAAGATGGCATTACGGCGATCCTCAAACAACTTGAAGAGCATGGCATGGTCGCGTTAGGTGAACGTCATGAAGTGACACTGGCTGAAAGCCGCAAAGTGCTGGAGGCTGCACGATGAGCACATTATCACAACTCACTCGGATAACGCTGGCATCACGCCCTGTGGGCGCGCCAACTAACGATAATTTTCTTATGGTGAGTGGCCCAATTCCACAGCCAGAAAATGGCCAGCTTTTACTGCGAACCGTTTATCTCTCACTCGACCCGTATATGCGGGGCCGCATGAGCGATGCAGACTCTTATGCCAAACCAGTGCAGATTGGTGAAACCATGGTCGGCGGCACAGTGAGTCAGGTCGAGGTATCCAACCACCCTGATTTCAAAGCCGGTGATTGGGTGCTGGGTTATACCGGTTGGCAATCACATGCTATTTCTGATGGCGCTGGTTTGCACAAACTCGACGGACTGGCGCAGCCTTCCCTTGCGCTTGGTGTGTTAGGCATGCCTGGTTTTACCGCCTACATGGGCTTATTGGAGATCGGTCAGCCGAAAGCCGGTGAAACGGTTGTTGTCGCGGCAGCAACCGGTGCAGTAGGTTCTGTCGTTGGTCAAATCGCTAAATTGAAAGGCTGTCGCGTAGTCGGTATTGCCGGTGGCGCAGAGAAATGTCGCTATGCAGTAGAAGAACTCGGCTTTGATGCCTGTATTGATCATCGCAGCCCTTCGCTGTCAGCTGAGTTAGCTGCAGCTTGCCCTCAAGGTATTGATGTCTATTTTGAAAATGTCGGTGGAGCCGTCTTCGATGCTGTACTACCGTTATTGAATACCGGCGCGCGGGTTCCGCTGTGTGGATTGATTGCACAATATAATGCAACCGAATTACCCAATGGCCCCGATCGTTCGCCATTACTGATGCGCACACTATTAACGAAACGAATTCGCATGCAAGGTTTCATCATTTTTGATGACTATGGCCACCGTTATCCTGAGTTTTTACAAGCAATGGGGAGCTGGGTCAGCAGCGGTGCGATCCGTCATCGGGAAGATATTGTTACCGGGCTGGAAAATGCCCCGCAGGCTTTCGCCGGTCTGCTTGAAGGCCGTAATTTCGGCAAGCTGATCATCCAAGTCAGCGAAATTAACTCATCAGCACTCATGCCGTAGAAGGAATATCACGTGAAAGTTCTTATCGTTCTAACCTCTCATGATCAACTGGGTAATACCGGCCACAAAACCGGCTTCTGGCTGGAAGAATTCGCAGCCCCTTATTACGTATTCAAAGATGCGGGCGCCACGATCACGCTAGCGTCACCGAAAGGCGGACAACCACCACTTGATCCAAAAAGTGATGAGCCCGATTTCCAGACTGCAGCAACAGAACGCTTTAAAGCGGATATCGTGAGTCAGGCATTGCTCGAACACACTCACAAACTCAGCGAAATTGAAGCTGCAAACTACGATGCCGTGTTCTATCCCGGTGGTCATGGCCCATTATGGGATCTGGCAGAAGATCAGAAATCTATCGAGCTCATCGAAGAGATGTATAACACCGGTAAATTAGTCGGTGCCGTGTGTCATGCGCCCGGTGTGTTCCGTCATACCAAAGCGGCTAACGGTGAACCCTTAGTTAAAGGTAAGCGAGTGACCGGTTTTACTAATACTGAAGAAGCAGCCGTTCAGTTAACCGAGATCGTGCCGTTCCTCGTTGAGGACATGCTGCTAGCCAATGGCGGTCAATACAGTAAAGGCCCGGACTGGATGCCATTTGCTCAGATCGATGGTCATCTGATCACCGGCCAGAACCCCGCTTCCTCTGAGCTGGTTGCCCATGAAATGTTGAAGATGTTGCAAGCGAAGTAAAACCAGCAAGGCGCCCGTAGGCGCCTTTTTTAATCGCCACACCTGTCGTTTACTTCATACCAGAAGTAGCAGTCTGGAACAGTTTTACGTACTCGCCATAACCCGCTTCTGCCAGTTTTTCCACCGGGATAAACCGCAGCGCAGCTGAATTCATGCAATAACGCATACCGGTGGGTGGCGGGCCGTCGTCAAACACATGCCCCAGATGCGAATCCGCTTTTTTGCTGCGCACCTCTGTGCGTGTGGTAAACAAGGTATTGTCTTCCACCAGCACGATATTTTCTTTCACCAGCGGTTTGGTAAAACTCGGCCACCCCGTACCGGAGTCGTATTTATCCAGCGAACTGAATAGTGGTTCGCCCGATACAATATCGACATACAAACCGGGTTTCTTGTTATCCCAATAGGCATTATCGAATGGTGGTTCAGTACCGCCCTCCTGCGTCACTTTGTACTGCAATGCCGTCAGTTGTTTTTTGAGATCAACCTTCATTTGCGCAGCGGTTGGGTCGTATTTCACGTTATCCCAGATTTTATGCAGGAAATCATCACGACCAGAACGGGAACGATAATAGTGATAACGGATCGGGTTTTTCTTGTAATAATCCTGATGATATTCCTCTGCCGGCCAGAATTTCGGCGCATCTAATACGGGTACAGTCAGTGGCCGATCAAAAATACCGCTCGCTTGCAGTTTGGCTTTTGACGCAAGCGCTAACTGCCGTTGTTCGTCGTTATAGACATAAATAACCGGTATATATTCATGCCCGCGATCGACAAATTGTCCACCATCATCCGTCGGGTCAATCTGATGCCAGTAGATGTTTAACAACGTGTTGTAAGAGACTTTTTTCGGATCATAAATAACCTGCACAACTTCGGTATGGCCGCCAGAGCCGTAGTCATTATAAGTTGGGTTTTCCGTCGTCCCACCGGCGTAACCTGATGTTACCGAGGCTACCCCATCCAATGCCTCAAATGGTTTTTCCATACACCAGAAACACCCGCCAGCAAACAGAGCTTTCCCTTCTGATGCTGCATTCATCGAATCCATCATCATAGGTTCAGACATTTTGTCGCTGGGTTTAGCCGCAACTACACCCGCGATAATCAGCATAGCCAATATGGCGAGTGTTCCTATTCCTAACAGTTTCATAATGATCTCCGGGTTCTTACCTGAAAGATATTTACAGGCA
>ERZ650312.543-NODE-543-length-20919-cov-8.062117_pt1 | contig 20919 bp, 15 predicted proteins | sample MGYA00376248_ERZ650312 | MGnify/ENA primary metagenome ERZ650312 (study PRJEB26733, sample SAMN07839316) | wastewater metagenome | biome: urban; feature: wastewater treatment plant; material: waste water | place: USA: North Carolina | collected 2016-07-28 ... | reverse complement strand
TTTAAAATCAAGGCGCGGGCAATGCCGATGCGCTGGCATTGGCCGCCTGAAAATTCGTGCGGATAGCGGTTGATCTGGTTGGGCAGCAAGCCCACTTTCTGCATGATTTCCTGCACTTGCCGCATGATGTCGGCTTTTTTTAACTCAGGATGAAAGGTGCGCAGCGGCTCGGCGATGATGTCGCCCACGGTCATGCGCGGATTGAGCGAGGCCAATGGGTCTTGAAAAATCATCTGGATATCGCGCCGTTGCAGCCGCAGCGCTTTGCTGCTCAGTGCGGCTAAATCCTGCCCCTGCCACAACACGCTGCCGCTATGCACTTTGGCCAGCCCGATAATCGCGCGCGCCAGCGTGGATTTGCCGCAGCCCGATTCGCCCACAATGCCCAGCGTTTCGCCGGCCTGCAAGGTAAACGACACGCCGTTTACCGCTTTGAGCGCAGCCGCTTTATGCCACGGCCGGCTGCCGGCGGCGCGCACGGCAAATTGCACATGCAAATCGTTTACAGCCAACAAAGCTTCTTGTTTCATGCGCCCGCTCCTTGTGCCTGCCAATGGCAGGCGCGGCGGCCGCCGTCGGCCAAGGTGGCCAGCGGCGGCATTTCGTGCCGGCAGATTTCCTGCACTTTTTCACAACGTGCCTGAAACGGGCAGCCCGGCGGCAGCGCGGCCAAATTGGGCGGGTTGCCTACGATGGTGGGCAATTCGGCGGCTTCATCGTCGAGGCGCGGCACGGCACCCAGCAGGCCGATGGTGTAGGGGTGGGTGGGGCGGTAAAAAATCTGTGCCACCGAGCCGTATTCCATGGTTTGGCCGGCATACATCACCAGCACATGATCGCAAATGCCGGCCACCACGCCCAAATCGTGGGTGATCAGCATAATGGTGGTGCCGAAATCGCGCTTTAATTCGTTGAGCAGCGCCATAATCTGCGCCTGCACGGTCACGTCCAGCGCGGTGGTGGGCTCGTCTGCAATCAGCAGCTTCGGGCGGCACAGCAGCGCCATCGCAATCATCACCCGCTGGCGCATGCCGCCTGAACATTCGTGCGGATACATATCCATGCGTTTTTGCGCTTCAGGGATTTTCACCGCTTCGAGCATGCGCAGCGCTTCGGCGCGCGCCGTCGCTTTGCTCATTCCTTGGTGCTGCACCAACACTTCGGCCAGCTGTGCGCCCACTTTCATATAAGGGTTGAGCGAAGTCATCGGGTCTTGAAAAATCATCGCAATTTCGCGGGCGCGGATTCGGTTCAGACGGCCTTCGCTCAGATTGAGGATTTCCCGGCCATCAAAGCGCACCGAGCCTTGCGCGCGCCCGTTTTTCGCCAGCAAGCCCATAATGGCAAAGGCCGTTTGCGATTTGCCCGAGCCCGATTCGCCCACGATGCCCAGCGTTTCACCTTGCTGCAAAGCGAAGTTCAGCTTGTTTACAGCGGTGATGTTGCCCTCTTCCGTGTGGAAGGCCACCTGCAAATCCTGTATGTTTAAAAGGCTCATGATTATCTGTCTTTCGGGTCGAGCGCATCGCGCAGGCCGTCGCCGATAAAGTTGAAACAAAACAGCGTGGCCACCAAAAACACGCTGGGCACCAAAAGCTGCCACGGTGCCACCTGCATGGTTTGCGCGCCCTCTTGCAAAAGCGCGCCCCAGCTCGTCATCGGCTCTTGCACGCCCAAGCCCAAAAAGCTCAAAAACGATTCAAACAAAATCATGCCCGGCACCAAAAGCGAGGCATACACCACCACCACGCCGAGCACATTGGGCACGATGTGGCGGAACACAATCGCCGTGTTTGACACGCCGCTCACTTCGGCCGCTTCCACAAATTCTTTGCGCTTGAGGCTCAGCGTTTGGCCGCGCACAATCCGCGCCACATCCAGCCACGACACCATGCCGATGGCCACAAAAATAAACGCCAGATTGCGGCCGAAAAACGTTACCAGCAAAATCACGAAAAACATAAACGGAAAAGCATTTAAAATTTCCAGAAAGCGCATCATCAGCATATCGGTTTTGCCGCCGAAAAAGCCCGACACCGCGCCGTAAACCGTGCCCAGCAACACCGCCACCAGCGCACCGGCCAGCCCCACTGTGAGCGACACCTGTCCGCCCACCGCCGTGCGCACCAGCAAATCGCGGCCGAGCGAATCGGTGCCGAAATAATGGCCGTCTGAAAAAGAAGGCGGCATCTGCATGGCGCTCCAATCGGTGTAATCGTAGGCAAAAGGCGAGAGCAGCGGTGCGATGCACACAAACAGCGTAATCAGCAGCAACAGCACCATGCTCGACACCGCCGCCCGATTGCGTTTAAAGCGCCGCCAGGCATCTTGCCGCAGGCTGCGGCCTTTGATGGCGGGGGCTTCTGCCGGCGTTTGAAGTGCGGCGGGTTGATGGAAAATGGGTTTCATAAGGTGTTTGCTTGCGGTGGATGGGGTTGAGTTTAGGGCAAACTTTGCAGCTTGCGGCGCTCTGTGTGGGCAATAATTTCAGGCCGTCTGAAACTTGGCCGTTGCAGCAATCGGTTCTCTCTCCCTGAGAAAGAGGGCGGCAAACGCAAGGTTTGCATCAAACTTCAGGCCGTCTGAAAAAAATGCAAAGCAAATCGTTCAGACGGCCTCAATCAATAGCGTATTTTCGGATCAATCAGCGCATAAAGAATATCCACCACCGCATTAAACGCAATCGTGAGTGCGCCCACCAAAATGGTGAGGCTCAACACCATGCCGTAATCGCGGTTGAGCGCACCGTTGACAAACAATTGGCCGATGCCGGGCAGGCCGAAAATGGTTTCAATCACAATCGAGCCGGTGATGATGCCCACAAAAGCCGGCCCCAAATAGGAAACAACCGGCAGCATGGCCGGGCGCAGCGCATGGCGCAACACGATGTGGCGCATCGGCAGCCCTTTGGCGCGGGCGGTGCGGATAAAGGGGCTGTTCATCACCTCTATCATCGAGCCGCGCATAATGCGGGCGATGCTCGCCACATAAGCCAGCGAGAGCGCGGCCACCGGCAGCACCAGATTGGGCAGCGCGCCGCCGTTCCAGCCGCCGGCGGGCAGCCATTTGAGCGTAATCGCAAACACCAGCACCAAAAGCGGCGCTTTCACAAAGCCGGGCACCACCACGCCGGTCATCGCCACGCCCATCAGCGTATAATCCAGCCACGAATTGTGTTTCAAAGCCGCCCACACGCCCAGCGCCATGCCCAGCAGCAGCGCCACGATAAAAGCATAAACGCCCAATTCGAGCGACACGGGAAAAGCCTGCGCGAGCAATTCGTTGACGGTGTAATCTTTATATTTGAACGAAGGGCCGAAATCGCCTTGCGCAAGCTGCTTCAAATAATGGAAATATTGCAGATAAAGCGGGTCGTTAAGATGATATTTGGCTTCAATATTGGCCAGCACTGCCGGCGGCAGATTGCGCTCGCCGGTAAACGGGCTGCCCGGCGCCAGCCGCATCATAAAAAACGACACGGTAATCAGCACCAAAAGCGTGGGCACGGCCTCGAGCAGGCGGCGGAAGATTAATTTCAACATAACATTCTTTCAGACGGCCTCATCTGTGTGTTTTACCGTGGCACGATGAAAATCAGCGCAAGGCAACGCAACGCTGTATTGATTTGAATCGCGCCCCTTTCGGGTAGAAAAACGATTGTTTGAAACCTTGCGCACAAATGAAACAGAAACCTTAAATGTCCGCAAGCTTGGCCTGCACCGCCTGCCACACCGCATCTGTGGGAATGGCTTCGAGCAGGCGCGTTTCATCGTCGGTGTTGATGCTGTCGGGGTGGGGCAGCGGGCCGAAATCGCCCGCCCAAATCACGGTGGCGCGCTCGGAATAAGGCCGCCAGCGCGCCAAATGGCTGGGGCCGAATAAAGCCACTTGCGGCTTGTCGAGCGCAGCGGCCATGTGCATGGGCACAGAATCCACGCCGATAAACAATTTGGCACCATCAATCGCAGCGGCCAATTCGCGCAGATTGAGGCAGCCCGAAAGCCGCCACACTTTGGCTGGGCCTGTGGGCTTCAGACGGCCGGCAATATCATCCAGCATGGTCTGCTCGCGCGCATCGGGGGCGGCGGTGAACACGATATTTTCACCGGCATCGAGCAGCTTTTGCGCCAGCGCGGCGGTTTTGTCGTTGCCCCAGCATTTAAAAAACCAGCGCGAGCCCGGGTGTAGCAACACATAATCTTCGCCTCGCCGGCCTTGTTCGGCAAGCTTGGCGTGCAGGCTTTGGCGCTGCTCGGGCGAAATTTCCATGCGCACTTTCGGCACATGGCCGGCTTGAGGCAGCCCCAGCGGTGCGAGGGCGGCCAAATGGTGCGCCACCATGGGGTGCTCGTGCCCCAAATCGGTGGCGAGCCGGCTGTGCGCCCAGCGCCACAAAGCCCCGTGGCGCTTTTCAAAGCCTATGCCTATGCTTTGTTTGCCGCAAAATTTGGCCACCCAAGCGGCGCGCCATTGGCCGGAAAGATTGATTACCCAGTCATAATGTTGCGCACGCAAATCGGCAAATAAAGCATATTCGCGGGCAAGATGGTGGCGCGCACCGAGTTTTTTCCATTGGCGGTCGATGCCGAACACGCGCCGCAATTGGCGGTTGTCGCGGAGCACATCGGCGGTGGCGGCATACACCAGCATATCGATTTCGCAATCGGGCCAGGCCTGTTTGAGCGCATCGGCCACCGGCGTGGCCAAAAGCACATCGCCGTGGTGTTGCAGCTTGATAATCAAAACCCGCTTGGGCGCAGAAGCATTGAGCATAAGATTTGCCGGCTGTTCAGACGGCCTTTCATAAAGAAAAGATTGTAATTTTGATGAGGAGATACGTCAATTTCAAGTGTGATTGCCGCTTTAATGGGTATAAGGCCGTCTGAAAGATTGCTATAGTAACAGCATTACCCAGTTTTGATACCGCAAACGGAAACCCCATGCGCCCCACCGACATCGCCCGCCGCCATTCCCACTATCTCGACCGCCATCTCACCAACGGCAAGCTTGATCCGGCCACGCTCGAGCCGATGCTGGGCAAAGCGCTGGGCAGCGAAGATTTTCAGCAATTTGCCGATTGGCAGGCCTTTCAGACGGCCTTTGACGAAGCCGGGCTGGCGCGCCAATTGCGTGTGTTGCGCCGCTATGTGATGGCGCAAATCATCAGTCGCGATGTGTGTCGCATCAGCGATTTGGCCGAAGTTACCCGCACCATCACCCTGTTTGCCGATTTTGCCGTCAATACCGCACTTGAATTTGCCCACGCCTATTATGAAGATCTTTACGGCACGCCCATCGGCCGCCACAGCGGCCTGCCGCAGCATTTGAGCGTGGTGGCGATGGGCAAGGCCGGCGGCTACGAATTAAACGTATCCTCCGATATCGACCTGATTTTCATTTATCCCGAAAGCGGCGACACCAACGGCAAACGCGAGCGCAGCAATCAGGAATTTTTCACCAAAGTGGGGCAGAAGCTCATCAGCCTGCTCAACGACATCACCGACGAGGGGCAAGTGTTCCGCGTAGACATGCGCCTGCGCCCCGACGGCGATGCCGGCGCCTTGGTGCTGAGCGAAACCGCGCTGGAGCAATACCTGATTCAGCAAGGGCGCGAATGGGAGCGCTATGCCTGGTGCAAAGGCCGCGTGATCACCCCTTATGCCAACGATATTGCCGCGCTGGTGCGCCCGTTTGTGTTCCGCAAATACCTCGATTTCAACGCCTATGAAGCCATGAGGGGGCTGCACCGGCAAATCCGCCAAGAAGTGAGCCGCAAAGGCATGGCCGGCAATGTGAAGCTGGGCGCAGGCGGCATACGCGAAGTGGAATTTATCGCCCAGATTTTCCAAATGATACGCGGCGGCCAAATCCGCGCCCTGCAGCTCAAAGGCACGCAGGAAACCCTGCTCAAGCTGCAAGAGCTGGATATATTGGATTCGGAAACCGCCGCCGCCCTGCTGGCGGCCTACCGCTTTTTGCGCGATGTCGAACACCGCCTGCAATATTGGGACGACCAGCAAACCCAAACCCTGCCCGACAGCCCCGAGCAGCAGCAATTGTTGGCCGAAAGCATGGGCTTTGCCGATTACGCCGCTTTTTCAGACGGCCTCAACGCCCACCGTGAAAAAGTAAACACCATCTTCAATGAAATCCTCACCGATCCCAACGAACAAGCCCCCGCGCTCGATGGCTGCTGGCATTGCGTGTGGCAGGAAAACCCCGACGAAGAAGCCCGCTTCAACCAGCTCTCCGCCCACGGCTTTGAAGCCGGTGCCATTGCCAAGCGCCTCGACCAGCTGCACGCCGGCCACAAATACCGCCAGCTCTCGCGCACCGCCCAGCCGCGCTTTGATGCCATCGTGCCGCTTTTGGTGCAGGCCGCCGCCAAACAAGCCCGCCCCACCGACACCTTATTGCGCCTGCTCGATTTTCTCGAAAACATCAGCCGCCGCTCTTCTTACCTCGCCCTTTTGCACGAACACCCGCAGGCGCTCGAGCAGCTCGCCGCGCTGATGAGCCAAAGCACCTGGGTGGCCGGCTATCTGATGCAGCACCCGATATTGCTCGACGAATTATTGAGCGCCCAATTGATGCAGGCCCGCAACGATTGGCCCAAGCTTGCTGCCGAGCTTTCAGACGGCCTCTCCAATGCCCGCGGCGACACCGAAGCGCAAATGGACGTGTTGCGCCATTTTCAGCACGCCCAAGTTTTCCGCCTTGCCGTGCAGGATTTGGCCGGCTTGTGGACAGTAGAAGCCCTATCGGACGAGCTTTCCGCGCTGGCCGACACCATTCTGGCCGCCGCCATTCCCTGCGTGTGGGCCGACACCCCCAAAACCCACACCGACACGCCCCAAATCGGCATCATCGGCTACGGCAAGCTCGGCGGCAAAGAGCTCGGCTACACCTCCGACCTCGATTTGGTGTATGTGTATGACGACCCACACCCCGACGCCCCCGATATTTACGGCCGCTTCGCCCGCCGCCTCACCAGCTGGCTCTCCGCCGCCACCGGTGCCGGCACGCTCTACGATGTTGATTTGCGCCTGCGCCCCAACGGCGATTCCGGCTTTCTCGCCTGCTCCGTGGCCGCTTTTGAAAAATACCAGCGCGAAAGCGCCTGGACTTGGGAGCACCAATCGCTCACCCGCGCCCGTTTTATCACAGGTTTTGAAAAAGTCGGCCAAGCCTTCGACACCATCCGCGCCGAAATCCTCACCCAAGCGCGCGACCTGCCCGCGCTCGCCCAAGAAATCATCGCCATGCGCGAAAAAATGTTCGCCACCCACCCACCCAAAGACAGCGATGTGAAATACGCCCGCGGCGGCGTGGTCGATGTCGAATTCATCGTGCAATACCTGATTTTGGCGTATGCAAACAAACTGCCGCAGCTGCTCGACAACTACGGCAACATCGCCTTGCTCCACATCGCCGCCGACGCCGGCCTCATCAGCCACACCCTCGCCGACCAAGCCCGCACCGCCTACCGCTTCTACCGCCAGCAACAACACAACACCCGCCTGCGCGATGCCGATAAAGTGGAAATCAATGAAGAAGTGATGGGCTATTACCAAAGCGTGCGCGAATTGTGGGCGCAGGTGTTTGGGGAAGAAGTAAGGTTTGCGGCACGGTGATTTAGTGGGCGAGGCCGTCTGAAAACCAAACGTAGGTACGATTAGCTTTGTAAAACAAAGCGTAATCGTACGCATGACACACACAGGCCGTCTGAAACCTCTTTTTCAGACGGCCTCATTATTTTGTTTTCCGCATTCAAGCCAAACGTAGGTACGATTAACTTTGTCAAAACAAAGCGTAATCGTACGCATGGCACACAGAGGCCGTCTGAAACCTTTTCTTCAGACGGTCTCATTTTGTTTCCCGCATTCAAGCCGAGCGTAGGTACGATTAGCTTTGTCAAAACAAAGCGTAATCGTACGCATGACACACACAGCAGGCGTAGGTACGATTGGCTTTGTCAAAACAAAGCATAATACACAGATGCCGTTTGAAACATTTTTTCAGACGGTATCTGTGTAGCGCGTGCGTTGGATTCTCGAATCCGACGCTTGTTTGCAGAACAAGATTTCCAAGGCGGCTAATGTCGGATACAAGTATCCGACCTACAAACACTTTACGGGCAGGGCGCGGCAGCACGGGCGCTTGGCAAGAAGTGATGAAAAATAAACCCGCCGGTGATGATGGGTTTTTATTGAATGGTTAAATGGACGCATTACCCCGCATATTGGATAATCATATTTTAAATATGGGGGGAGACAGTATGCTTGATTTATTTGCATGGGGGATTGTCATTTACATTGGCTATGTGTTGTTTAGCATATTCAGAAATACAGTGAAAACGGAATCCGCAAAATACAAAAGGAAGCGCAGTAATCAAGATAAAATAGAGAAATTTAAAGATGAGGAATATACACTTGAAAAGCAAATAAAGAATGAAGAAAACACAGCTAAACAACCGATTGATGAGACGCAAAGCCAGCCAGACATACCGGCTCAGACAGCCCAAGAGTTGTTGCAGAAAGAGCTTGACCGCTATTTAGCCAAGAATCGGCTCAATACGGAGCGGGGCTTGGAGTATGAGCGATATATTGGCTATCTTTTTGAGCAAAAGGGTTATAAGGTTGAATACAGGGGAGCGCTAAGTGGGTTATCCGATAGTGGAATAGATTTGGTCTTGTCTATGCCGTCATATCAAGATAAAACAATTGAAGTCGTTCTTGTACAGGCCAAATGCTGGCGCAGGTCGAGCGTTATCCGTTCTAATGTTATTGCCCAACTGCACGGAAGCCGCGAGTATTTCATGCACAAAGAATGCAACGGGCTGGAGGAGGTGCGCGCGGTCTTGGTGACAACCACCCGCGTTGACAGTGAAGCTAAAGAGATGGCGGAGGCACTGGAGATTGAAATAATTACGGAAAGAATGGACGAGGATTATCCAAGAGTTAAAATATATCAAGCTGAGGACAATTCAGTTTTATATATTCTGCCATTTGACGCCGGTTATGATGAATCTGTTGCAGTTGGCTATGTAGGGAGTGTGGTGGAGGCTGAGCAGCTTGGCTGCAAGCGCAAATAAAAGCATCAGCAAGCGTAGGTACGATTAGCTTTGTCAAAACAAAGCGTAATCGTACGCATGACGCACAGAGGCCGTCTGAAACCTCTTTTTCAGACGGCCTCATTATTTTGTTTCCCGCATTCAAGCCGAGCGTAGGTACGATTAGCTTTGTCAAAACAAAGCGTAATCGTACGCATGACACACACAGGCCGTCTGAAACCTTTCTTCAGACGGCCTGATAATTATTGCAAAATCTGCAAATGTTTTTTCACAAACCCCCGCTTTTTAGCAAAAATATTTGCGCCTATAATCTGTTGTGTTCGAAATCAATTGCCATCAGAAAATATTATGAACATTTTATTGTTAAACGGCGGCAAATCATTCGGCCACTCGCATGGTCGTTTGAACGCCACTTTGCACGATGTTGCCAAAGAAACCTTAAGCGGCCTCGGCCACGTGATTCAAGAAACCGTTATCGATGCGGGCTACGACATTGAAACCGAAATCGAAAAATACCTGTGGGCCGATGCCATTGTGTATCAAATGCCCGGTTGGTGGATGGGCGAGCCGTGGATTGTGAAAAAATACATCGATGAAGTGTTCACCATCGGCCACGGCAGGCTTTATGCCAGCGATGGCCGCAGCCGCCGCGATGCGGCAAAAAAATACGGCAGCGGCGGCCTGCTGCAAGGACGCAAGCATATGCTTTCACTCACTTGGAATGCGCCGCTGGAGGCTTTTATCGAGCCGGATCAATTTTTCAACGGCACGGGCGTGGATAATGTTTATATGCATTTTCACCGCGCCAATGAATTTCTCGGCACCGAAGCGCTGCCCACTTTTTTGTGCAACGATGTGATTAAAGCGCCCGATGTGCCGAAATATACCGCCGCTTATCAGGCGCATTTGCAGCAAGTGTTCGGGCTTGCAGGATAAAAGGTATACCAAATCAAAGGCCGTCTGAAGCGTTTCAGCAAGCGCAGGTACAGTTATCTTTTTGAAAACAAAGCGCAATCGTAGACATGGCACACAGATGCCGTCTGAAATTTTTTTCAGACGGCCTCATTTTGTTTCCCGTATTCAAGGCAGCAAAATGTAACAAGCTTATTTTTTGGATGGGTGCAACCTGCACAGAAATAACGGGTTTAAGCAAGCGTAGCTACGATTATCTTTGTGAAAACAAAGCGCAATCGTACGCATGAAATACATAGGCCGTCTGAAACTTTTTTCAGACGGCCTTTTGCCGGTAAATTAAGCCAAACACATCAATCATAAGAAATCGGCGTGCTGCTGTTTTTCTTGTTGCGGAAATAGCCGCGCATCGAAGTGTCGGCCTGGCCGACGGGCACATCTTCGCTGAATTGCCACGTTACCTGATTGCTGCCGCCGATGGGGTGCGAGCCGCGCAGGCCGATGTGGCTGCCCAAATCGTCTACCGAAGTGGTGGTGAAGCGCTCATTGCCGATTTTGGTTTGCGACACGCTCACGCCGCTGCGGATGGTGCCGTAAAGCTGCACATCGGCCAAGGCCAGCGCGGGCAGGGCAGCCGATAAAACGAGCAGGGTTTTTTTCATGGCGGTTTCTTTTCAAGTGGGATTTGGTTAAAGTCTAGCATAAGCGCCGCGCCGCGATTTTTAAGAAAGCATAAAGCCGTGTAAGGCCGTCTGAAAAATTAAAATCAAAAGGAGCAAAACCATGCACACCCTCACCGCCGCCGCCGTGCAAATGGTGTCGGGCACGCACCCCGAAACCAATATCGACACCATGCGCCGCTTGGTGCGCCAGGCCGCCGAGCGCGGCGCAGATTGGGTGCTCTTGCCCGAATATTGGCCGCTGATGGGCGCACGCGACACCGACAAGCTCGCTTTTGCCGAGCCTTTGGGCGCGGGGGCGTTTCAGACGGCCATGAGCGAAATTGCGCGCGAATGCAATATTGTGCTTTTTGGCGGCACCGTGCCCCTGCAAAGCGGCGAGGCGGGCAAAGTGCTCAACACCCTGCTGGTGTATGGGCGCGATGGTGCGCCCATCGGCGCTTACGATAAAATGCATTTATTCGGCTATTCCGGCTTGGGCGAGCGCTATGCCGAGGCCGACACCATCGCCGCAGGCGCCGCCGTGCCGCGCTTGTCGGCCGATGGCATAAACGTGGCGGCGGGCGTGTGCTACGATGTGCGCTTTCCCGAATTTTTCCGCGCCCAGCAGCCATTCGAGGTGCTGCTGCTGCCCGCCGCTTTCACCCACACCACAGGCCAGGCGCATTGGACGCTGCTGCTGCGCGCCCGTGCGGTGGAAAACCAATGCTATGTGGTGGCCGCTGCACAAGGCGGGCTGCATGAAAGCGGCCGGCGCACCTTCGGCCACAGCATGATTATCGACCCGTGGGGCGAAGTGATCGACGAGCTGCCCGAAGGCGAAGGCGTGGTAATCGCCCCGCTCGATGCCGCCCGCCTAGCCAGCGTGCGCACCCGCCTGCCCGCGCTGGCGCACCGTTTGCTTTAGTGCACGGGCAGGTTTTCAGACGGCCTTTTCGAGAGCTGATTGGGTTAGGTTGCAGGTTGTACAGCAGCGTAGGTACGATTAGCCGCCCAAAGGCGGCGTAATCGTACGCATGCGTGCTACGATGTTGCAGCAGGGTTGCGGTGGTTATTGCGACAAAAATCCATCCCGTTTAACCATCAAGTTAAACGGGATGGATTTTTGTCGGCTGCCGGTTTAGATAATTTCGCGCCAGCTGATGCGGCGGATGGACGACACGCATTGCGGGCCGGAAATGCCCAGTTTGTCCAAACTCACGTTGTTGTCGGAGTTGGATGGGTTGTTGGTGTCGGAAGCGCTGTTACGCAAGGTATTGATCAGGCGGGCAGATTTTCCGGAGAAACAATGGTTTTTGGGCAGACCCGTGCCGCTATTCTCGCCCAACTCCAAATCGGTGCCCGAGCCGCCGGCATCACCGTCAACCGTGGTGCTGGGGTCGGCCAAGGTTTTGCCATCAGCACCGAGGCGGTTGGTATCGGTATAGGTGAAGCTAAGTATGCCTTGGCTTTTGCGGCCGTTGGCATAATAGCTGGCATTGCCGGAAGCATCGGTTTGCACCACTTTGAAATCAATGTAAGCATCTTTCTTGGTGAGCGCGCCGCCGGTTTCGGCGTTCAAGCCCATCAACCAGCTAGCGCTGTTGGTGGTGCTGGAGCTGCTGGTGGGCAGGCACACATCACCCATGCCATTGTTATTCGGGTTGGTTTGGGTGGTTTCGGTTTTGTACATGCGGCTGCTGACAATGGCGGTGCGCAAAATCATGGTGGGCTTGACCACCACGCGCTCGCCTGTGTCGGGCAGCGCCACCTTCCAGCCTTTGTTGGTGTCGCTGATGGCATTGTTGCTGAGAAAGCGGTATTCATCGTTGCCCGTTTTGCTCACGGTAATGGTTTGCGCCAATAAATCGGCTTGCGTAGCAGCGCTGGCCGGCTTTGTGGTGTCGTCAAAAATGCCATACACCGCCTGCGGGTCATTTCTGCCCAGATCTTCCTGATAAATATCGCTGCCGGTGCCGAAAATCACCACATATTTGCCATAGGTTCGGCGCGACACGGCCGGTGCCGAGGTGATGGGCTGGCTGCTGCTGCCCTGATAAATGCGGCTTACCGACCATTGCTCCGGCTTGGTGTCGGTGGCGGTTTGGCTAGTGTTGGTGGCGTGTGCACCGCGCAAATCGAAGCGATACATATTGCCGCCATAATCGCCGGCATAAACCACGTCCACCAAGCCATCGAAGTCAACATCCACCAACGTGGGTGAAGAGAGGCCGCCCACGCCACCGGGCACGGTGATTTTGCGGATAAGCGTGCCCGGCGTGCCGACCACAGCGCCGCTGCGGGCTTCCTGCCCCAGTGTGTCGTAGATATAGAGCGCGGTTTCGTTGTTGTCGGTGGCGGCCTTATTGCTGCGGTAACCGCTGGCGAGGAAGGTGGCGTAGCGGATGTCTTTATCCATGGCGATGCTGCCGGCGGCGCGGTTGATCGACACGCGGCCGATTTGCGGCGTGCCTATGGTGTAGCCCAGCGTGTTGCCTGCACCTTTTGCGGTTTCAAACAGCGGCACGTCTTTCTCCATATCGCTGCCGTTGAGCGCCAGGCCGCTGCCGTTTACACGGTTTTTACCGCCGATATTGAGCGCATAAGCGCCGCGCCCGCCTTGCCCCATGGCGCCGGCCATAAAGATTTGCTGGCCTTTGGAATAGCTGCTGTCGGGTGTTTGGCGCAGCGTGAAGCCGCCGTTGACCATATAGCGGTGGGGTTTATCCAAGTTGCCATAGCCATCTTGCGCCAGCTCTTTCAGGGTTTTGCCCATGGTTTCGCCGCCATTGTCGCCATCGCGCTGCATATCGGCGGGGATATAGCTCAGCTTCAAATGATAGGGGTTGGCCGCACCGGCGAGATCATCGCTTCGAAACAGATGCACCATGCCGTCGTTGGCTGCGGTCACCAGAAATTCCTGGCGGCCGCCCACGCGGTTGCCGATGGCGCTTACGGGGCTGTCGAGAATATCGCCCAGGTTGCGCTGGTCGGGGCTGGTGTTGCGCACGCGGTAGGCTTGGCTGTATTTTTTATTGGCGGCTTCTGCCTGTATGGCGGCATCGGTTTGGGTAGCGGAGCGCCCTGTCCACGGCAGCAGCGCGTTTTGCCATTCTTTATTGTCGGTGGGGCTGCCGCCGCTGATGGCAAAATCGCTGTTGGCCAAATTGGTGAAGTCGGCTATTTTTTTCACCTGGTCTTTGGTGCTCAGTAGCACTGTTCGCTGGTCAAATGAAGGCTGTTTGTAGGTTTTGCTGTTTAAATTGCCTTGGGCATCTAAATCGAAAAAGCGCAGTTGGCTGCTCCAAGATGAAGTGTCCAGATGCACGGCGGCGGCCATATTGGGCACATTGCTGCTCATGATTGCCGGCGCTACCGTGCCATAGGAGGCAGTCGGGTTGGTCATGCCGATTTCGATTTTCTCGAAAATATCATTAAACGCATTGACCAGGCTTTGCGGATTATCGGCGAGAAAATAGTATTCGGGCTTGCTGGCACTGCGTCGGAGGTAATTCAGCCCCCGCTCGGTGAAAGCAGTGCCAAAGCCGACGGTAAAGGTTTCGATCAATTGGTTTTTATAAATGCTCTGGCCGTCGCTGCCTTTGATATCATCGGGATGGCCGTTCCAATATTTGCCGCCGCTTGAGCCGGCTATATCTTGGAAATCTTTGGTGGCCAGGGTTTGGCTGAAAAAGCGTAAGCCGTCGTTGGCATCCCACACGGTATCGTAATAGCCATTGCTGTTTGGATCCCAAAGGCATTGGCCGCCGGCTTGGTTGCCAAAATAAGGGTCACCCCTATAATTGAAGGTAATGCCATTGGAAGAGCGGCAGCTGGTGTTGGCATCGCCATCCGACATCAGCACGATATAGCTTTTTTGGCAGCGGTATTGCAGTTTGTCGCGCACGATCTTTTGAACGTCATAGTAGCGGCGCGTGGTGGGGGTGCCGTTATAGGGATACATCAAATCAATATTTTTTTTCACATCCTGCCATTTGTCGGTGAAACCGGGCATATTGGGGCGGAGCTCGTCGGAGGTGTTGTCGGAGGTGTTGTTGTGCAGGGTTTGCAAACCCCAATTGATTTTATCTTGGTGTGTGTCAAGCAGGCCGTGTAAGGCCTTTTTGGTGATGTCTATCTTTTGCTGTCCACCAATCAACCGTTTCATACTGCCCGAATCGTCGATAAACAGCATCACATTGGGCTTGGGGAAGTTGCTGTTGGTGACAAGCGTTTGGTTTTGCAGATAAAACGGGGTTTGCGCCAGTGTATCCGCAGCTTGCGCCGCACCGGTGGCCAAAGCGGCAGCGATGCTCAAAACCAGCGGTTTGCAGATGCCCGTAAAGTGAGTGGGTGATTTTTTTGTTTTCATTATAGTATTCCTTGCATGGCGGGCGGCGGCTTGGCCGGCCCGCAAATGGCTCGAAAATATCGCGTGAGTAATCAGGGGATTATTTTAGCATAGCTTTACGTTTTGCCATGCGTTGGCTGCATCGGGCGGTGTGTGAGTGTTGCCAATATCCGACTGGCCGCCGCGCACGCTTTTCAGACGGCCTGCGATTCTTTCCTTGAGCCTAGCGGCGATTTCGTTTAAAATGCATTGCTTCTACAGGCATGCGCGCCATGCCCCAAAAAGCACGTCACCCCATTTTCGAAATGGCGGCGCGTGTTTTTTTTTAGCCAAATATTTTGAGGCCGTCTGAAAGCCTGCTTGCGCAAATATTTTCAGACGGCCTGTTTTAGGACGCCCCAGGCATACCATCGACAAACATCAGGCAACAGGAAATCATCATGACAACGAGCGCCATTCTTGTGCTGGCAGACGGCAGCGTGTTTCACGGCACTTCGGTCGGCCATCACGGCACCACTTCGGGCGAGGTGGTGTTCAACACTTCGATGAGCGGCTATCAGGAAATTCTCACCGATCCCTCTTATGCCAAGCAAATCGTTACCCTCACTTATCCGCACATCGGCAACACCGGCACCAATAGCGAAGATGAAGAGAGCCGCGGTGTGTTTGCCGCCGGCCTGATTATCCGCGACCTGCCGCTTTTGCACAGCAATTTCCGCGCGAGCGAAAGCCTGCAGGAATATTTGGTGCGCCACCAAACCGTGGCTATTGCCGATATCGACACTCGCCGCCTCACCCGCATCTTGCGCGACAAAGGCGCGCAAGCGGGCGCGATTCTCACCGGCGCAGACGCCACCGAAGAAAAAGCGCAGGCGCTGATTGCCGAATTCGGCAGCATGGTGGGCAAGGATTTGGCCAAAGAAGTGAGCTGCAATCAGGCTTATGAATGGAACGAGGGCGAATGGAAGCTCGGCGAAGGCTTTGGCAATGCGGCCAAGCAATTTCATGTGGTGGCTTATGATTTCGGCGTGAAAACCAATATCTTGCGCATGCTGGCCGAGCGCGGCTGCCGCCTCACCGTGGTGCCGGCGCAAACTCCGGCGAAAGACGTGTTGGCGATGAACCCCGACGGCGTGTTTTTATCCAACGGCCCGGGCGACCCCGAGCCGTGCGATTATGCGATTGCAGCGGTGCAAGAGATTTTGGCGACGAAAAAGCCGCTGTTCGGCATTTGCTTAGGCCACCAATTATTGGGCTTGGCGGTGGGCGGCCAAACCCGCAAAATGCCGTTCGGCCACCACGGCGCCAACCATCCGGTGCAGGATTTAGATAGTGAAAAAGTGATGATCACCAGCCAAAACCACGGTTTTGAAGTGGATGCGGCCAGCCTGCCGCAGAATGTGCGCATCACGCACAAATCGTTGTTTGACGGCTCGCTGCAAGGCATCGAGCTAGCAGATCAGGCGGCATTTTCATTCCAGGGCCACCCCGAAGCCAGCCCCGGCCCGAACGATGTGGCATATTTGTTCGACAAGTTTATCGACAGCATGAAAGCGGCCAAGGCCGTCTGAAAGCAGCGCCGTAGGTTGGATTCTTGAATCCGGCATTTGGCCGCAAGGCCGAAAAGAATGGCGGGAGATGGGAAAATCTTGTTCTGCGAACAAGTGTCGGATTCGAGAATCTGATTTTAAAATACGCTTAAAGGCCGTCTGAAAAGAAACGCATTACCATGTTCGGCATCACCGATTTACCCACTTATATTATCGGCACCATTGCCGTGATTCTGCTGCCCGGCCCCAATTCGATGTATTGCCTGGCAATGGCGGGGCAACACGGCGTGCGGGCGGCCTATCGCTCGGTGGCGGGCATTTTGCTGGGCGACAATGTGTTGATGCTGGCCACGGCGCTGGGCGCGGGCGCGTTGCTCAAAGCGGTGCCGGAATTGTTTCACGCGGTGAAGCTTGTCGGCGGCTTGTATTTGGCCTATATCGGTTGGAATCTGCTGCGCGGCGCGGTGAAAAAATGGCAGGCGCATTTAAGGCCGTCTGAAAGCGCCGCACTGAGCGTGCATAACACGGCACCTGCACATGTGTTTAAACGCGCTTTGCTGCTGAGCCTTACCAACCCTAAGGCGATATTGTTTTTGCTGTCGTTTTTCGTGCAGTTTGTCGACCCGGCCTATGCCCACCCGGGGCTGACCTTTTTGGCGCTGGCGCTGATTTTGCAAATCATCAGCTTTGTTTACCTGAGCGTGCTGGTGTTTGCCGGTTTCCACCTCACGCAGGTGTTCAGACGGCATCAAAAAACCGCCGCCGCCGGCATGGGCATCGTGGGCGCGGCCTTTATCGGCTTTGCCGTGAAAATGTGGACGGCAACTTTGTGAGGCCGTCTGAAAAGGAAAAGAAAGCGATGCGCGAATATCCGTTTCAATTGGTGAATGTGTTTGCCGAAAGCCATTTCGGCGGCAACCCGCTGGCGGTGTTTCCCGATGCGGCGGGTTTGAGCGATGGTGATATGCTGCAAATTGCGCGCCAGTTTAATTTGAGCGAAACTGTGTTTGCCTTTGGCGGCAGCGCGGGCGCGGCGGCAGATTTGCGCATTTTCACGCCCGATGGCGAATTGCCGCTGGCCGGCCACCCCATGCTGGGCGCGGCGTTTGTGTTGCAACAACAGCGTGGGCTACCTGAAAATTTTGTGTTGAATACCCGCGCCAAACCGGTCAAGCTGCATGGTGTAAATGGCAGCATAACATTGCACATCAGCGGCTATACCTGTGAAGCCAGTGCCGTCGGCGCTGCGCAATTGGCAGCAGCGACAGGTATTGATGCGGATAAGATGGCTGCACAAGCATTTTGGGTAAACAGCGGCTCGGCGCAATTATTGCTGCAAGTGTATGATTTAGCGGCTTTGCAACATGCGCGCCCCGATTTGCGCGCTTTGCGTGAAATTTGCCAAGCCGATGGCCATCGCACGGTGATTTATTTATGGTGCGAGCAAGGTGAAAAAGCATTCGTGCGCCTGTTTGCCGAAGTAAACGGGGCGTTGATTGAAGACAGCGGCACCGGCTCGGCCGCCGCCAATCTCGGCGCTTATTATGCCGCCCAAGGCCGCGCGCCGTTGGTGCGCCATATTTACCAAGGCGATGAAATGGGCCGCCCCAACCGCCTGTATTTGCGCGTGGATGCAGAGCAGCATATTTTTGTCGGCGGGCAGGTGGTGGCGGTGGGTGAGGGTGTGTTCCGTTTGCCCTGAATGGTTGAAAGCAGGCTTGAGGCCGTCTGAAAAAGAAAAGAAACAAAGTTTGATAATCCGTCATCAGAAGAAAAAAGCGGCCGCAGCCTGTTTGCTGGCTTTATTGGCAGCAGGTGCATTGCCAAGCGCCCATGCTGCGCCGAGCGTTGCCGCTGTGGCATGGCAAAGCTGCCAGGCGCCGGCGTTTAAAGGCTGGTTCAGCAAAGAGGCGCCGGCGGCGCGCGGCTTGGAATGTGCGGTGTTGGCAGTGCCTTTGTCTTACCAGCCGCAAGAGGCCGCCCATCAGCGCGAAGTGAAGCTGGCGCTTACCCGACAGCGGGCTAAAAACAGCCGAGGCGCGCTGTTGTTTATTGCCGGCGGGCCGGGGCAGGCGGGGATTAACCCGCTGGCGAGCAAAAGCGCCGCCACGCAGCAATTGTTGAGTGAATACGATTTAATCGGCTATTCCCCGCGCGGCGTGGCGCCCTCGCTGCCCACCATTGCCTGCCCGGCACCGGACAAAAATGCGCAAGTGTATGAGGGCAAATCGTTTGTAGAGAGCTGCGTGAAGCATATGGGCGAGGACACACTGAAATACATGAGCACCCGCGATGCGGTGGAAGATGTGGAATCGATCCGCCGCGCGCTGGGCAACGAGCGCCTGAATTTGGTGAGCTATTCCTACGGCACCAAAGTGGCCGCGCTTTATGCCCAACGCTATCCCGCCCATGTGCGCAGCGCCGTGCTCGACGGCGTGGTGGATTTGGCTGAAGACTACACCACGCAGCGCTTAACCCAAGAGCAAGGCTATCAGCATACGTTTGAACAATTTGCCGCTTGGTGCGCGCACAACCGCCCAGATTGCCCGCTGGCCGCCGAGCCGGAAGCTGCCAACCGGCGCATGCACGCCTTGCTGGCGCAGCTGAACGCGCATCCGCTCACCGACAAACAAGGCGAAGCCATCGACAGCGATGCCTTAATCGGGCTGATGGGCACCGAAATGCTGTGGCAGGAAGGCTGGCCGAATTTGGCCAAAACCCTGCGCGATTTGCAAAAAGGCCGCACCGGCAGCTACAACCGCCTGAAATACCAAAGCCCGACGGGCGAGCACGAAGACGATGCGCTCACCGTGATCAGCTGCGCCGATGCCGCCTTGCAACTGCCGCGCGAGCAGGAATTGCAGCGCCTGCGCCAAATCGATGATGCTTCGCGCTTTGACAACTACCGAGCCAAAAGCGATGAAGAATTGCTGGAACCCTGCTCTTATTGGCCGCATGCAGGCACCGATATTGTGCACACGCCCAAGCCCGACCCGAGCCTGCCCAAGCTGCTTTTTGTGGCGCAAACCCACGACGGCACCACGCCCTACCGCAACGCACAGGCCATGGCCGCCGCCTTTAGCGGCCATCTGCTCACCCGCGAAGGCACCGGCCATACATTGGTGCTAAACGGCTTAAGCGAGTGCGTGGATAAACAAGTGGCAGATTATTTGCTTGATCCGGCGGGGTTTGTTGCCGCGCAGGTTTGTCGGGCGGATGATTGAAGAAGAGGTAGTTTGGCCGCTAGGCCAAAGATTAGCGGCAATGGTAGGAAAGCTTGTTCTGCGAACAAGTGTCGGATACAAGTATCCGACCTACGGTTGCTACTGTGTAGAGAATAGCCGGTATCGGCCAACGTGTAGGTCGGATTCTCGAATCCGACATTTGGCCGCAAGGCCAAAGATTTGGTGGCAATGGTGGCAACTTGTTCTGGCGAACAAGTGTCGGATACGAGTATCCGACCTACTCTGTATGAGGGAAATGGCATGGATTATCGGCGCTATTACCAAGCTGGCGGCACCTACTTTTTCACCGTGGTGTCGTATCGGCGTGAGCCGATATTAATCCAACCCGAAGTGCGCGTGGCGGTGCGCCAAGCGATTGAAACCGTGCGGAAGCGCTATCCGTTTGAAATTTCGGCATGGGTGCTGCTGCCGGACCATTTGCATACCATTTGGCAATTACCCGACAACGATGTGGATTTTTCCGAGCGCTGGCGACAGATTAAGCGGCATAGCCAATATATTTTGAAAAATGAATATCCCAAGCTTTGGCAGCCGCGTTTTTGGGAGCATTATATTCGTGATGAAAAAGACTTTGCCCGCCATTATGATTATGTGCATTTTAATCCCGTGAAGCATGGTTATGTGCAGCAGGCCGCCGATTGGCCGTATTCCACCTTTCATCGTTGTGTGAAGCAAGGTATTTATTCGCACAATTGGGGCGGCGGCCAACAGGATTTTACGGCTGATTATGATGAGTAGGTCGGATTCTTGAATCCGACATTTGGCCGCTAGGCCAAAGATTAGCGGCAATGGTAGGAAAGCTTGTTCTTGCAAACAAGTGTCGGATACGAGTATCCGACCTACGGCTGAACAACAATATTTTTCAGGTAGCCTGAAACCGATAAAATTGAAATAACCCGAAGCGAGAGAAAAAAATGCCCAAACGTACCGACCTAAAATCCATCCTCATCATCGGCGCCGGCCCTATTGTTATCGGCCAAGCCTGTGAATTCGACTATTCCGGCGCGCAGGCCTGTAAGGCTTTGCGCGAAGAGGGCTATAAAGTCATCCTCGTCAATTCCAATCCGGCCACGATTATGACCGACCCCGATATGGCCGATGTCACCTATATCGAGCCGATTATGTGGCA
>ERZ650312.542-NODE-542-length-20932-cov-6.467069_pt1 | contig 20932 bp, 15 predicted proteins | sample MGYA00376248_ERZ650312 | MGnify/ENA primary metagenome ERZ650312 (study PRJEB26733, sample SAMN07839316) | wastewater metagenome | biome: urban; feature: wastewater treatment plant; material: waste water | place: USA: North Carolina | collected 2016-07-28 ... | reverse complement strand
TGCTCTTCCGATCTAGCCGGCCCGCGAAGCCGCCAAGAAGGTCTGCCGCGCCCGCCTCGAAGCCTTCGGCGCTGCCGGTCAGGCGAGCAAGATCAAGGCCATTCCGCTCGACAAGATGGCCGAGCGCTACAAGAAGGGCGAACTTGACCAGGTCGTCCGCTGATCGCCTGAAGCGTCAGTTGAACTGAAACGGCGATGCCGCGATCTCCTGTAAAGGACATCGCGGCATTCTTTATTCTGGAGTCATCCGAATGCATCCAGGCTTTCGCCTCACCGGCATTGAAACTCACCCGCTACGCGAGCAACTGAACGACGAGTTTCACTCGCGTGCGCCGATCCCGCTGACGTGTCCGATGCTCGTATCGCATTTGGCCTTCCACCACGACAACGTCTTCTCACCGCAGGAAGAGCGCGAGAACGTCCTGCGCCTGTGCCAGACCAGCACCTGTACCTTCATCGAGAATTCGCCGACACATCTGGTTTTCGACGCAGGTAGTTTCAAGATGCGCTGGGAACTGCATACCGAGTATTCGAGCTACACGTTTCTGCGCCCGCTGCGCGAAGGCGAGCCGCTTCAGCCGGACGAAACAGCGCTCGACACCGTATTCCCGGATTGGGTTTCGAGCATTCCCGGCCGGCTGATCGTCGCCACGCATGTCGAACTACGCTCGGCCAAGGACGTTTCGCCCGAGTCCGTGCTGGCGACGCTCTCGCCGACCAACGGCCGACAGATGGTCGTCTCTCGAGTTGCAAACGGCGCCGCTTGGGTGTTTACCGATTTCATGTTCGACAACGGTTTCTCGCGCTTCCTGCTGATCGACGAGAGCATGGTCGGACGACAACCCGGTCGCGCCGTGCAACGCCTGTTCGAGATCGAGACCTACCGCATGCTGGCCTTGCTCGGTCTGCCAGTTGCTACCGAGGTCGGACGCTGGTTGAGCGGCGCCGAACGCCGTCTGGCCGAGCTGATGGACCACATCGGCCAGGCGAACAGCCCGGAAGACGAGCGCTCCGTGCTTGCCGACCTGTCGAAGATGGCCGCCGAAGTGGAGCATTCGGTCGCGCGTACGACCTTCCGCTTCGGAGCATCATCGGCCTACAACGCACTGGTCATGCAGCGCATCCACGAGTTGCGCGAAATCCGCGTTCCCGGCTACCAGAAGCTCAGCGAGTTCATGCAGCGCCGCTTCATGCCGGCGATGAACACCTGCGCCGCAATGGCGCGACGACAGGAGGAACTGTCCGGCCGCGTCGCGCGCAACAGCCAGTTGCTGCGCACGCGTGTCGACATTGAACTCGAACGCCAGAACCAGGAACTGCTGGCACAGATGAATAATCGCGCGAAGGTGCAACTTCGCTTGCAGGAAACCGTCGAAGGCCTGTCGATCGCGGCGATCACCTACTACGGCTCGCAGCTGGTGCAATACCTAGCCAAGGGCGGGAAGTATCTCTTCCCGGGCATTTCCCCGGAGATCGCGACCGCCGTGTCGATTCCCGTGATCGCCGTCTGCGCCCTCTTCGGCATCAAGCGCATGCGCAAGACGCTGGCGCAGGAAGCCGAAGGAACGAACTGACCTATAATTCGCAACCTCCCAAGCAGCTTTTCGCCTCACCCTATCCACTCATCTTTCCGGATCAGACTCATGACTCAAGCCCTGTTCGAATCGACCATCAAGAGCCTTCAACTTCTTGGCCGCGGCAAAGTGCGCGACATCTACGCCATCGACGCCGACAAACTGCTGATCGTGACCAGCGACCGCCTGTCCGCCTTCGACGTCGTCCTGCCCGATCCGATTCCGGGCAAGGGGACGGTGCTGACGCAGCTCGCCAATTTCTGGTTCGAGAAACTCTCGTACATCCTGCCCAACCAGCTGACCGGCATCGACCCCGAGTCGGTCGTTGCGCCGGAAGAACGCGACCAGGTGCGCGGTCGCGGCCTCGTCGTCAAGCGCCTGAAGCCGCTGCCGATCGAAGCCGTCGTGCGCGGCTACCTGATCGGCTCCGGCTGGAAGGATTACAAGGAGACCGGCGCCGTCTGCGGCATCAAGCTGCCGGCTGGCTTGAAGCTCGCCGAGAAGCTGCCTGAACCGATCTTCACGCCCGCGACCAAGGCCGAGCAAGGTGATCACGACGAGAATATCTCTTTTGAACAGGCGCAGATCGACTGCGGCGCGGCGCTCTCCGGCATCCTCGCCGGCACCGGCAAGAACGGCGCGCAGATCGCTACCCAGGCGCGCGATGCGGCGCTCGCACTGTACACGGCGGCCGCCGACTACGCGTTGACGCGCAACATCATCATCGCCGACACCAAGTTCGAGTTCGGCGTCGACAGTACCGGCACGCTGCACCTCATCGACGAAGCGCTGACGCCCGACTCGTCGCGCTTCTGGCCGATGGAAGCCTACACGGTCGGCAGCAACCCGCCCTCCTACGACAAACAGTACGTGCGCGACCACCTGGAAACGCTGGACTGGAACAAGACGGCGCCCGGCCCGAGCCTGCCGGCCGACGTCATCGCCCGCACCAGCGCCAAGTATCGCGAAGCTTACGAGCAACTCACCGGGCTGAAACTTGCCTTCTGACAAACGCTCCAACTGCTAACCATCCCACCACTGGGCGGCTGCGGCCGCCCAGCCCATTTCTGGAAGACCCAAGATGACCGCGCGACCCGATGCCTCCACCAACGCCCTGCTCGATTTCTCCGGCCTGCCGCGCTTTGACGCGATCACGCCAAGCGACGTCCAGCCGGCGATTGACCTCCTGCTGGCGAACAACCGGGCGCTGGTCGAACGTCTGACGTCCGACGAAGTTGCCGCGACCTGGAGCACCTTCGCCGCACCGCTCGCCGACGAAATCGAGCAACTGTCGCGCGCCTGGGGCGTCGTCGGCCATCTGCATTCGGTCAACGACATTCCGGAATGGCGCGAGGCTTACAACGGCATGCTGCCTGAAGTCTCGCGCTTCTTTGCCGAACTCGGCCAGAACCTCAAGCTCTTCGCCAAGTACAAGGCCATGCGCGAGAGTGCTGAATACGCCACGCTGACGCCGGCGCAACGCAAGATCGTCGACAACGAGATCCGCGACTTCCGCCTGTCCGGCGCCGAGTTGCCGGAAGACCAGAAGCCGCGCTTCCAGGCGATCTCGGAGGAACTCGCGAGCCTCTCCGCGAAGTTCTCCGAGAACCTGCTCGACGCGACCAATGCCTTCGCCCAGTTCGTTACCGACGAGGCCAAGCTCGCCGGCATCCCCGACGACGTTCGCCAGGCCGCGCGCGAAGCCGCCGAGAAGGACGGAAAGCCCGGCTGGAAGTTCACGCTGCACATGCCGTCCTACCTGCCCGTCATGCAGTACGCCGAAGACCGCGAGTTGCGCGCAACGATGTATCGCGCCTATGCGACACGCGCAGCTGAATTCGGCCCGACCGAACTCGACAACACGCCGCTGATCACGAAGATCCTCGAACTGCGCCAGGAAGAAGCGCGCATGCTCGGCTACGGCAATTTCGCCGAGGTGTCGCTAGTGCCCAAGATGGCCGAATCGGTCCCGCAAGTGCTCGCCTTCCTGCGCGATCTGGCGACGAAGGCCAAACCCTTCGCCGAAAAGGACATCGCCGAACTGCGCGCGTTTGCCAAGGAGGAACTCAGACTCGACACGCTCGAACCGTGGGATGTCGGTTTCGCCTCGGAGAAACTACTGCAGGCGCGCTACGCCTTTTCCGAGCAGGAAGTGAAGCGCTACTTCACCGAAGACAAGGTGCTCGGCGGCCTGTTCCGCGTCGTCGAAACACTGTTCGGCGTTCGCTTAAAAGCGGACAGCGCGCCGGTCTGGCACGAGGACGTGCGCTTCTTCCGTATCGAGACGCCGGATGGCGCGCTGATTGGACAGTTCTACATCGACCTCTACGCGCGCGAGACGAAGCGCGGCGGCGCCTGGATGGACGAGGCCATCACGCGCCGGCGAGTGGTCGGCGGCATCCAGACGCCAATCGCCTATATCAACTGCAACTTCTCACGCCCGGTCGGCGACAAGCCGGCGACCTTCAGTCACGACGACGTGATCACGCTGTTCCACGAAACGGGGCACGGGCTACACCATCTGCTGACGCAGGTCGATGAACTCGGCGTCTCCGGCATCCACGGCGTCGAATGGGACGCCGTCGAACTTCCGTCGCAGTTCATGGAGAACTACTGCTGGGAATGGGGCGTCGTCCGCGAGATGACCGCGCACGTCGACAGCGGTGAGCCGCTGCCGCGCGAACTGTTCGACAAGATGATTGCCGCCAAGAACTTCCAGAGCGGCATGCAGACCGTCCGCCAACTCGAGTTCTCGCTCTTCGACATTTTGCTGCACAGCGATTTCGATCCAGCCGGCAGCGCAAGCGTGCTCGACCTGCTCAACAAAGTCCGCAAGGAAGTCGCGGTTGTCGTCCCGCCGGAATGGCATCGATTCCCCAACAGTTTTTCACACATCTTCGCCGGCGGTTACGGTGCTGGTTACTTCAGTTACAAATGGGCCGAGGTGCTGTCGGCCGATTGCTACGCCGCCTTCGAGGAAGCCGGCAATCCCTTCGACCCGACGACGGGCCAGCGTTTCCTGAGGGAGATCATCTCGGCCGGCGGCGCGCGCCCGGCGCTCGAGAACTTCCGCGCTTTCCGTGGTCGCGATCCCGAGGTCGATGCGCTGCTCCGGCACAGTGGTATGATCCCTGCGTAAATCGGAGGGTCAAGACCATGAATAGACTGCACCTCATCCTTCTTGCGGCCGCACTGTCGGCCACCACACTCGTCAGCGCACAAACCACCTATCGCTGGGTCGACCAGGCCAGCGGGCAGACCGTGTACGCGGATCAACCGCCACCGCCCGGAACCCCTGGTGTCGTCAAGGTCGGCGGCGAAGCCCGCGAAGCCGCACCTCAGGTTCCGTACGCGACCCGACAGGCGGCTGAGAAGTATCCGGTCACGTTGTACACCGCGGCGAGTTGTACCGACGCTTGCACACAGGCGCGCGACCTGCTCAACCAGCGCGGCGTCCCGTTCACCGAGAAGATGCTGAACACCGACGAGGATCAGGCCGAGTTTGCCAAGCAGATGGGCAGCAAGGACGCCATGGTTCCGAGCCTGACCGTTGGCCAGCAGAAATTCCGCGGCCTCGAATCCGGCGCCTGGAACAATCTTCTCGATCTGGCGGGCTATCCCAAATCGGCGCCCTTCGGCGCCAAACCGTCGGGCGCATTCGCCGAATGAGGCTCGCCACCTGGAACGTCAACTCGCTGAAGGTTCGCCTGCCGCAATTGCTCGAGTGGCTCGCGGCGAAGCAACCCGACGTCGTTTGCCTCCAGGAGACGAAGCAGGAAGACGCAAACTTTCCGCAAGCCGAGATCGAGGCAGCCGGTTACCAGGTCGCCTTCTCCGGGCAGAAGACTTACAACGGCGTTGCTTTGCTGGCACGCGGCGAACTCGCCGACGTGGTCAGCGGCAACCCGCACTATACCGATCCGCAAAAGCGCCTGATCGCCGCGACCGTCGGCGACGTGCGCGTCATCTGTGCCTACGTGCCGAACGGCCAGGCGGTCGGCAGTGACAAGTACGACTATAAGCTGGCGTGGCTGGCTGCACTCGAAATATGGCTCGCCGAGCAACTCGCCGCCCACCCGCAACTGGCACTCGCCGGCGACTTCAACATCGCGCCGGACGATCGCGACGTGCATGACCCGGCCGCCTGGGCCGGGCAGATTCTCTGTTCGGACGCCGAGCGCTCGGCTTTCCAGCGACTGCAGGCGCTCGGTCTGCACGACAGCTTCCGGCTCTTCGAACAGCCGGAGAAGACCTTTTCGTGGTGGGATTACCGGATGCTCGGTTTCCGGCGGAACCAGGGGTTGCGCATCGACCACATTCTGCTATCCGCGCCGTTGCGTGCACGCTGCACGGCTTCCGGTATCGACCGCGAAATGAGAAAGCGCGAGCGTCCGTCCGACCACGCGCCCGCAATCGTTGATCTCGCAGAACTGGCCGATTGACGCGCTTGCCGCACGCCGCGACGGCTAGTCTTTCCCCATGCTCAGGTAGTTGGCAATCGCGACGTAGGTGTCGACGGCCAGATCTTCGGCACGGCTCGTCGGCGCGATTCCCAGCGCACTGAAGCCAACGTCGTCGAGGATACCCTTGAGGTTGTTGCGCAGCATCTTGCGCCGTTGTGCGAAGGCAGCCGCGACCACGGAGGCGAACTTTTCCGCGTCGAGCGCAAGCAGTTCGGATGCGGGGCGCGGAATCAGCCGAACCACAGCCGAATAAACCTTGGGCGCCGGCTCGAAACATTCGGGCGGTACGTCGAGCAGCCAGTCCATGTAGAACCGGTATTGCAGCATCACGGAGAGGCGTCCGTAGTCCGACGTCCCAGGCTCGGCCACCAGGCGTTCGACGACTTCCTTCTGCAACATGAAGTGCATGTCATAGACCTGCTCGGCAAAGCTAGCCAGGTGAAAGAGCAGCGGCGTCGATATGTTGTAGGGCAGGTTGCCGACCACGTGCAGTTTTGCGCCTCCTTCGACCAAAGAAGCGAAATCGAACGACAGCGCGTCGCCGGCATGGATTGTCAGACGATCAGGCGCGTAACGCTTCTGCAAACGCGCGACGATGTCTCGGTCGATCTCGACGACGTGCAGATGATCGACCTTCTGAAGCAGAGGATCGGTCAAGGCGCCGAGGCCCGGGCCGATCTCGACGACACGGTCGCTGCGCTTTGGCGCGACGGCGTTGACGATGTCGGCGATGACTTGCTGGTCGACCAGGAAGTTCTGACCGAAGCGTTTGCGTGCAACATGTTGGCTCATGGGATGGTCCTGCAAATCTCGGCGCAGTTCACTGCCGCTGCGCCATGGCGATCGCCTGTTCGACGGCGACGAAAAGCGAACCCGGATCGGCGCGCCCGGTACCGGCGAGTTCGAGCGCCGTGCCGTGATCGACCGAGGTGCGGATGATCGGCAGGCCAAGCGTCACGTTGATGCCGTTGCCAAAGCTCGCGTATTTCAGCGCAGTCAGCCCCTGGTCGTGATACATCGCCAGCACGCAGTCGCCCTGTTCGAGCATCGGCGGCGTGAACATCGTGTCGGCCGGCAACGGTCCGATCAGCCGCATACCTTCGCCGCGCAAACGTTCGAGGACCGGCGTAATGACTTCGATTTCTTCCATTCCGAGGTAGCCACCCTCACCCGCGTGCGGATTTAGACCGGCGACCAGGATGCGCGGATCGGCAAGCCCATACTTGACGCGCATGTCTGCATGCAGGATGCGCAAGGTCGTTTCAAGCGATTCCTGCGTGATGGCCGCGGCCACGTCCTTCAAGGGCAGGTGCGTCGTCACCAACGCGACCTTGAGATTGCTGCCGGCAAGCATCATAACGACGCGCGGCGTGTTCGTCTTCTCGGCGAGGTATTCAGTGTGGCCGGTGAAAGGGATCCCGGCATCGTTGATCACGCCCTTATGCACCGGCGCCGTCACCATCGCGGCGAATTCGCCGGAACGGCAGCCGTCGAGCGCCCGATCAAGAAGACTGAGCACGTAGTTCGCATTTGCCCGGTCGAGTTGCCCCGGATTCGACGGCGCGGCCAATGGTTGATGCAGGATGTCGAGGACGCCCGGTTGCGGTGGCTGTCCGGGGCGCCAGTCACGCAAGGCAGGCCGGTCGCCGGCAAGTGCTCTGGATACGAGCAATTGGCGATCGGCCAAAAGGACGATCTGCGCCGGAAAAGCGCGCCCGGCAAGCCGCAGACAAAGCTCGGGGCCGATTCCGGCGGGTTCACCGGTGGTGACGGCGATGACCGGCAGTGCCGCCCTCAATCAATTCTCCTCGAGTCGAAGCTCGACGTAGGCACGATCGCGGATCTGGCGCAACCAGTCCTGATAGGCCTCGTCCATCTTGCGCTCGCGCAGGATCTGGCGTGCCGCCGCACGCTGACGGTCGGCCGACACATCCTGAACGCGCCGCTCAAGCACTTCGATCAGATGGAAACCGAACGGCGACTGGATCGGCTGGCTGAGTTCGCCCGGCTTGAGCGCGTTCATCGCGCGCTCGAAATCGGGCACCGTGTCGCCCGGATAGATCCAGCCCAGATCGCCACCTTTCGACGCCGAACCATCCTGCGAGTAGAGCTTGGCCAATTCCTCGAACTTTTCGCCATGCTTGATGCGGTCGTACAACCCTTCGAGCTTGTGTCGGGCTTCCGTTTCCGAGACCACTTCATTGACCTTGATCAGGATATGGCGGACATGCGTCTGCTCGACCGGCGGCAGCGCAGCACCACCGCGCTTGGCTACCAGCTTGACGAGGTGAAAGCCGTTCGGACTGCGCAGCAGCGGACCGACCTCGCCATCCTTGAGCTTGACGACAACCTCGGCAAACAGTGCCGGCAAGCGGTTAAGCGGCCGCACGCCCAAACCGCCCCCCTTCAACGCATCCGGAGCATCGGAATACGTCGCGGCCAGTTGAGCAAAGTCCTCACCCTGTTTCGCGCGCTCGTAGACTTGTTCTGCCTTTACCTTGAGCTTCTGGATCTGCTCGGGACTCGCCGACTCCGGTGCGCGCAGGAGAATATGCGCCACTTCGTATTCCTCCGCGGAATTTCCCGCGGTCGAATCGCCGCTCAGATAATTGTCGATCTCGCCTTCGGAGATGACGATCTTGTCGTTCACTTCACGCTCGCGCACGCGTGCAATGGTCATCTCCTCGCGGATATCCTCGCGAAATTTGGCGAAGGCGATGCCATCTTTCTGCAAGGCATCGCGGAACTTGGCCAGCGACATCTTGTTGTTGGCGGCGATGCGCTGCAACGCCTGCTCAAGCTGAGAATCGTCGATGCGCATGCCGCTGTCGCGCGCGTGCTGCAACTGGACCTTGTCCATGATCAGACGATCGAGCATCTGCCGCTCAAGCTCGCCCCGCGGCGGCAACGGCGTTCCCTGCTTCTGCAGTTGCGCGACGGCAAAGTCGAGACGTGCATTCAACTCATGCAGCGTGATCACTTCGTCATTGACGACGGCAACGATCCGGTCGACAGGCTGCGATTCATTCGCTGGCTGATTCTGAGCATTGGCGCCGAACACACCCACCAGGCAGAGGACTGCGAGCGCTTTGCGAAACAGGGACGTCATGTGAGGTATCCGTTATTCATCGAGGACTGAATTGTCCATGGTCTGGTTGATTGGGCGGTAACCCTGGATATTGCGTTTGAGCATGCTGAGCGGGTTTGAGCCGATGCGCGAAAAGTCACTGAGTTCGAGTTGGACGAAGAACGAGGTTGAAGCGTCTTCCTCGGTCAACGCCGCCCGTCGGACGACCCCACGCAGCACCCAGCAGCCGCCGTTATACTCCAGCCCCGCGATCGATTCGATGACACGCCCGCCCTGATTCGTCTCGTCGTCCTGGAAGGAATAGTTGAAACGCCCGACGGCATGCCAGCGCCCTGAGATCGGCCATTGACCCGAGACGTCGATCTGGTCGACCGGCGAGGCCGTGTCGATACTGTAGCGATACGACGCGTTCAGCACCTTGCCGGGTTCCGGTTGATAACGCGCCCCCATCGCGTATCGCTTGACCTCCTTGCTCGACAGGTTGTACTGCCATGCGAGATCGGCGTAGACCTTGGGCAGGACCTGGCCGCTGAACGCCGCGAGCACGTCGGATTTCTCCCAGCGATCGTCCTCCGACTCCGCCACTGTCGAATTCGGTCCGACCTTGCTCTGCTGGAAATAGAAGCGTTGCCCGAGCATTGCGCGCATCACCTCGGCGCCCGTATTCGGCTCGATCAGGCGTGTCGTCGCGGCGGCCGTCAACTGGTTCGCGTCGCTGATGCGGTCCCAGCCGGTGAACTGGTTTTCGGAGAAGATCTGCGCAAAGTTGAAATCCGCAACACTGGTATCAAAGAGCGGGATTTCGCTCTGGTCTTTGTAAGGGACGTTCAGATAATAGAGACGCGGCTCGAGCGTCTGCGTGTAGTCGCGCCCGAACCAGTTGCTCGGCCGCTCGAAGGTCATCCCGGAATCGATACTGAAGATCGGCAGCGTCACCGAGATCGAATCAGGCGTCGAGTTTGATGCATGCTGGCCGGAAATTGAATAGGAGCGATAATTCACCCCGATCTTGGGCGTCACATACCACCCGGGTGTGACGTAGGGCAGAGAAAGTTGAGGGTACAGAACCATTCGCCCAGCGCTAAGCCCGTCAAGGAAGTTCGAGTTAACGTACTGATCTTCCCGCGTAAATTGCGTGTATTGCCCCAGGAAAGCTGCATCCGTCGAATGAAAATCAGGATTGCGCGCATTCAGCGTCAGCTGTGGCATCAGCTTGTAAGGACGCTCGACTTCGTTTTCAGCGTCCGGTTGTAGTGTCTGATACTGTTGGACCAGTGCCGTCGCACTCCACCAGCCGCCACCACCGTACGTAATCAGGCCTTGTTGCAGGAGTTGCGCCTGCGATGTCTGAGCAATCTGGCTCGACAAGTCAGTGTAGTAGTCGTCGTCAGAGACCTTGTTGTAGTTGATCTGCCCGGAGAAACCATTCGCGAAGGTCTGATTGTGCTGAATTGAGAACCCGTAGCGCTGATCACCATCGCGCAATCGGTCACCAGGCAGAACTTCAGCATTGATTTCGCCTTGATACAGACCGCCGTAAGCCGTGTTCAGATAGCGGAACTCGTTGTTCAGCTGAACCCCGCGCCGGGTCATCACACGCGGGGTGATCGTGGCGTCCATGTTCGGCGCAATGTTCCAGTAATACGGGAGGTCGAATTCAACGCCATTGTCGCTGCTGGTGCCGAGCGAGGGCGCGAGGAATCCGGATTTGCGCTCATTGTTGAGTGAGAATGACAGCCACGGGGTATAGAAGATCGGCACGTCCTTGAAGTACACGGTCCCGCTCTTCCCCTCACCGACCTCGCGGTCGTAGTCCAGTTTTAGCGCCTCGGTCCGGGCATACCAATCGTCGTTGCCTGGCTCACAGGTCGTGTAAGTGCTGTTCGTCAGACGGATCTGGTTCTCGCCCTCAAAGTCGATTCGATCGGCCTGACCGCGGCCCTCCGTCATCGTTCGGCCAGTCTCTTCTGGTTCGATCGACAGCAGTTGGCCCGGCGCAGCAAAGCCCGAATCCCAGTCGTCGAAGCCGGTCGGGCCATTTGCGACGCTCGCCACCGTCTGGCCGCCCACCACGTTTGCGCTTGTCTTCGGCGGACGCTTGATCAGGTACTCAGGCTGCTCGAAGAAACCAACTTGATCTTCGAGTTTCAGGCGCATCTTCGGACCGCTGACACGGTCCTCGCCCTGCAAGAGAACAACATTACCCTCGCCTTCGACCTCGTCATCGATCGGCCAGTACTTCAGTCGATCGGCGTTAAGCACGGTGCCGATCTTGCGCAACTCGGCCTCGCCCTCTGCAACGAACTCGCGATCGACCTCACCGCCCATGCGATGCGCACTCAAGAACACGGGCCGCGGCACGTCACTATCCTTCGGCGGCGGCACCATTTCAGTCGATGCTCGCAGACTCAAGGCCGGCGACGCGTCAGAGGCAGGAACCGTATCGGCCACATCAACCGTCGCTACTGAAGAAGCCGTCTGCAATTGCGTTGGCTGCTTTGGCAACACCCGATCAACAACAGGTTCTCGTACCGACTGCGCTTGAACGGTCGCCGACGGCAAGCCAAGCAAGGCTGGATCGACGCGCAATGGCTCAAGCGATGAAACCTGCGCTCGCGGCGCCGACAACGCAGCGGGTCTAGCGGTCGCCGTCGGTGCGCTTACCTTCACTGCTGCAGTTGCCGCACCAACCGGCGGGGACGGTTCCGGACGTTTCTCCGTCCGCGAGTTCAACTCGTGATCCGACGCGAGTTTGTCCTCGCGCTCATCCTCGCGTGCTGGGCGTGGTGGTGGCACAACGAGAGGAACCTCGACGGCCTTCGGAACCGGCGCGGGGGCGGGCTCCACCGAGGCATTCTGCTGAGCCGGCTGCTGCTCCTCGCTGTCCGGAGCGACCGCGCGCGCCGGAATCCGGTCTGGCGCGGCTTGCACGGGACGCTTTATCTCTGGACGAGATGCCTTCTTGCGCTTCTCCGGCTGGATCACTTCCGGATCCGTCGTTCCGGCATCCTCCGCATTCGTCGCCTCGACGGTGGACACATCAACCGGCGTCACCTCGACCGCTTCCCGAACAGTCTCAGCCGGCGCTGGCGCCTCAGCCGGCTTGATCGGCGGCAATCCAAGGAGGGTCGGATCGACGCGCAACGGCGTCAGCGACTGCGCTTGCGCGTTCTGGGCTAGAGCGCCCATCCACGCACTGACCAGTCCTGAGCAGAAAAGCAGCGCGATCTGTTTGCGCCGTACAGGAGGATTCATCCGGAAATTTCAGTAAAAAATTGGTGCCGGCCCGGCCTGCCGCCGCAGCGTGGAAGCCCTTGGAGCCAGTGGTAAAATCGCGGCATTTTAGCACCTAAGCCCAAGGAGAAGCGGCATGCCGCGTACCGTCCTGCTGCGTGACTGGCTTGACCGTCATCTCGCGCGCTCGCATACCGAAGAAGAACTGAAAGACGGGTATTCACTCGAACCCGCATCGGCCGACGCCAGCTTTCGCCGCTACTTCCGCGTCACGCTACCGAGTGGCGACACACGCATCGTCATGGACGCCCCGCCCGAACTGGAAGACTGCCGCCCGTTCCTCCAAGTCGCCGCGCTGTTTCGCGATGCCGGTGTTCACGTCCCAGAAGTTTTCGACACCGACCTGGCGCAGGGTTTCCTGCTGCTCTCCGACCTCGGCAGCACGACTTACCTTAGCGTGCTGAACGCCGACACGGCGCCGAAACTTTACCGCGACGCCAACGCTGCGCTCGTGGACATCCAGCGCGCCAGCCGGCCCGGCGCGCTGCCCGAGTACGACCGCGCCCTGCTCACGCGCGAGCTCAACCTCTTCCCCGACTGGTACGTCGCCCGCCACCTCGGCATCACGCTCGACGAGAAGCAGGACGCGACCCTGCGCACCGTCTTCGAGAAGATCCTTGCCAACAACCTGGCGCAGCCGCAGGTCTTCGTCCATCGCGACTACCACTCGCGCAACCTGATGGTCCTCAGCGGCGACTATCCGGCCAATCCGGGCGTGATCGACTTCCAGGACGCCGTCTACGGCCCGATCACCTACGACCTCGTCTCGCTCTACCGCGACGCGTACATCACCTGGGACGAAAAGGACGAACTCGACTTCGTCATCCGCTACTGGGAAATGGCGCGTAAGGCCGGCTTGCCGGTGCATGCCGACTTCCACGACTTCTATCGTGACTACGAGTGGATGGGCGTGCAGCGCCAGATCAAGGTGCTCGGCATCTTCGCCCGCCTTTGCTATCGCGACGGCAAGGACGCCTACCTGAACGACATGCCGCGCGTGATGGCTTACCTGCGGCGCACCTGTGAGCGCTATCTGGAACTGAAGCCGCTCGTCCGTCTGCTCGATCAACTGGAGAGCCGGCCGGTCGAAACCGGGCTGACGTTCTAGCAATGAAGGCCTTTATTCTCGCCGCCGGACGCGGCGAACGCATGCGTCCGCTGACCGACACGACGCCGAAGCCGCTGCTGCTGGCCGGCGGCAAGCCGCTCATCGTCTGGCATCTCGAACGGCTGGCGGCCTGCGGCTTCCGCGACGTCGTCATCAACCACTCGCACCTCGGCCAGCAGATCGTCGATGCGCTCGGCGACGGCCACCAGTTCGGCCTGTCGATCCGCTACTCGGCCGAACCTCCCGGCGCGCTGGAAACCGCGGGCGGCATCGCCAACGCGTTGCCGCTGCTCGGCAACGAGTCATTCCTGGTGGTCAATGGCGACGTGTGGTGCGACTGGGATTTCCGCCGCGCGCACGCGCTCGCCGACAAACAGGCACACCTCGTCTTCGTGCCGAATCCGCCGCAGCACGCCGGCGGCGACTTTTGCCTCGACGGCGAGGTCGTCCATTACGCCAGTTCCGGGCTAGGCCCGACGTTGACCTACGCCGGCACCGGCGTCTTCTCGCCAGCCTTCTTCGCCGACGTCCCGGCCGGTGCAGTGATGAAAATGCGTCCGCTGCTCGACGCCGCGATCGCACAGGGCTTCGTCACCGGGGAACGACATCACGGCCGCTGGGTCGACGTGGGTACACCGGCCCGACTCGCCGAACTGGACCAGGAATTACGCCAGAAACAGCGCCAAATACCATGAAACACGAACCCTACTCCTCGCGCCGCTACGCGCTGCTCAAGCACATCGGCGACGGCGTCGCGATCATCCCGACGGCGCCGGAGCGCGTGCGCAACCGCGACTCGCACCACCCCTACCGTTTCGACAGCTACTTCTGGTACCTCTCGGGCTTTCCCGAGCCGGAAGCCGTGATCGTGCTGATCGGCGGTCGCGCCAAGAAATCCATCCTCTTCTGTCGCGACAAGAACGAGGAACGCGAGGTCTGGGAAGGTTTCCGCTACGGTCCCGACGCCGCCCGCGACGCGTTCGGTTTCGACGAGGCGTATTCGTTCAGCAGCTTCGAAACCATGCTCCCCGAGCTGATCGCCAACCACAAGGCACTCTGGTACGCGCTCGGCCACGACACGGCTTGGGACGCGAAAGTCGTCGCCGCACTCAACAGCGTCCGGGCACAGGCCCGAGCCGGCAAGCACGCGCCGTCCAAGATCCGCGATCTGCGCCAGCCGCTCGACCGCATGCGGCTCGTCAAGGACGCGCACGAAATCGACCTGATGCGCCGCGCGGCCGATATCACCTCGGCCGGCCACGCGCGCGCCATGCGCCACTGCCGTCCCGGACAGGCCGAATATGAACTCGAGGCTGAACTCACGCACGAATTCCGGCGGCGCGGCGCCGGCGGCCACTCGTACAACCCGATCGTCGCCGGCGGCGCCAACGCCTGCGTGCTGCACTACGTCGACAACGACAAGCTGCTCGCCGAACACGCGCTGGTGCTGATCGATGCCGGTTGCGAACTGGAGGGCTACGCGGCCGACATCACACGCACCTTCCCGGTCGGCGGCTGTTTCAACGGCGCACAGCGCGACGCCTACGAGATCGTCCTTGCCGCTCAGCTGGCGGCGATCGCCGCGATCAAACCGGGCGCATCGTTTTCCGCCTACCACGACGCCGCCGTCCGCGTGCTCGTGCAGGGCATGATCGACCTCAAGCTGCTCGCCGGCAGCGTCGACGGCCTGATCGAAAGCGAGGCCTACAAGCCGTACTACATGCATCGTACCGGCCACTGGCTCGGACTCGACGTGCACGACGCGGGCGACTACAAGACCGGTGACGATTGGATCAAGCTAGAACCGGGCATGGCGCTGACCGTCGAACCCGGCCTCTACATCCGCCCGTCGCCGATGGTCCCGCCGCACCTGCACGGCATCGGCATCCGCATCGAGGACGACGTGTTCGTCACCGAGCACGGATGCGACGTCTACACCACGGCGCCGAAGACGATCGCCGAGATCGAGGAAGTGATGCGTCACGATGGATAGCGCGCTAGAGAACCCGGACGGCGAACCGCTGGATATCGACGTCCTCATCATCGGCGCAGGCCCGGTCGGCATGACGTTGGCGCTAGCACTCGCTGACGGGGGCCAGCGCGTCCATCTGCTCGACCGCCGCCCGCGCGGCGTCTGGGCCAACGACCCACGCGGCCTGGCGCTCTCGCACGGCTGCCGGCAGCTGCTCGAACGCCTGGGCGCGTGGAACGCAGCCGCCGGCACATCGATCAAGGAAATCAACGTATCGCAGCGCGGCGGCTTCGGCCGTACGATGATCGACGCTGCCGACTACGGCGCGCCGGCGCTCGGCTACGTCATGCGCTACCGCGACCTCGCAGCGGCGCTCGACGCGCGTATTCCGGCGAAGCAATGGCTGGCGCCGGGCAATGTCGTCAGCATCGGCACCAACGACGGCAATGCCTTGGTGACGATCACGCGTGGTGACACCACGCAGCAGATCACGGCCAAACTCGTCGTCCACGCCGAAGGCACGCCGCAGAGCGACCCCGAAGTCAGCGTCAGTGACTACCGCCAGCACGCGGTGATCGCCGAAGTCCGCCCCGCGACGCCGCACGGCAATCGCGCCTGGGAGCGCTTCACGCCCGACGGCCCGCTGGCGCTGCTGCCGCTCGGCCAAGACTACTCGGTGGTGTTCACTGTGCCGCCGGAGAAGGCCGAACACCTCCTCGCGCTCGACGATGCTGGCTTCCTCGCCGCCCTGCGCGTGCAGTTCGGTACGCGCCTCGATTTCGTCCACGCAGGACCACGCGCCGCCTACCCGCTCGCCCTGCGCGTACGCCGGCAACTCGTTCAGCCGCGCCAGGTGTGGATTGGCAACGCGGCGCAGACGCTGCACCCGGTCTCCGGACAGGGTTTCAACCTTGGCCTGCGCGACGCCTGGGAACTCGCGGAGAAGTTGCTCGACGGACTGGAACAGCAGTCCGATGCCGGCCACCCCGCCGCACTTGCCGCCTACGCCCGCGGCCGCCAGCTCGACCGGCGCGGCAGCATGGCCTTTACCGACGGCATCGTCCGCCTTTTCTCGAACGACTTCCCTCCGCTACGCGCTGCACGCGGACTGGGGCTACTCGCGCTCGATCTCGTGCCGCCGCTGCGCCACTTCGTCGCCAAGCGCATGATCTGGGGGGCGCGCGCCTGGTAGTTGCGCGGCGCACTACGCCGCGATGAGCGCGTAGTACTTGCGGTCCTCGACGAGCATGTGGCGCGCCACCACGTCATCGGCGAGAAACTGGAACAGCTCGCCCAAACCGAGTTTCCCTTGGTTGAACAGGGCCACCAACTCCATCGCGCGCGCGACGAGTTGCTGATGCATGCCCACGTGTGCGTCGAGGCCGGCAAAACCGGCGGCGGCGAGAATGGCTTCCTCGTCCTTGAAATGCTCGACGACCCCGGCAAGCAGGACATCGATACCGGCCGAGACATCCGCAACCGGCTGGTCACCGAGCATCGCCGCGAGCAGCGTGTTGGCGTGCGCGAACAAGGCCCGATGCTCTCGGTCGATCACTTCATTGCCGCAGGCGTAAGCCGGGCGCCAGACCAGCTGGACGAGTCCTGACGGATCGCCAGAGTCGACGGCATCTCGCGGCGACACGTCCGGCGCCAGGCAAACCCGGTCGCGCCCCGTCGTCTTGGCCTGATACAGCGCCTCGTCGGCGCGCTGCAGCAGGCTGGTCATCGTATCGCCGGCGCCCAGATTGGCGATGCCCGCGCTCACGGTCATCGTCCGCTGCGTCGGAAAACGATGCCGGCGCACGCCATCGAGGATTCGTTCGGTGAGATTGCTCACCAACTCCGGCGGAGTCTCCGGGCAGACGATCAGAAACTCCTCGCCGCCCCAGCGATAGATGGCATCGACCTGGCGTACCGTGGCCTGGATCAGCTTGGCGAACTCGACCAGCACTTGGTCGCCGACAAGATGGCCGAACTCGTCGTTCACGCGCTTGAAATGGTCGAGGTCGAGCAGAACGACCGAGAGAGATCGCCGGTAACGCTGCGCGCGCTCAATGTCCAGAGGCAACGACGCCGACAAGCCGGTGCGATTGAACAGGCCAGTCAAGGCGTCGGTCACGGACAGCTGCTCCAGGCGCCGATTGAGCGCATTCAGCCGCCGCATCCACCACAGGCTCGTTACAATCACGGCGACCAGTACCACGCCGAGCCAGATCGCCGGCGTGTAGTCGATCTGCACGTCGGTAACCATCTTGATCTCGACGTAGCGATTGATGATCCGCTCGCGCTCGGCCCGGGTGATTGTCGCGATCCCGCCATTCAACTGATCGCGTAACGCCGGCAGCGACTTCAGCACGCCCATGCGCAGCACGTTCTCGTAACCCGGTACCTCGCTCGCGATTTTGAGGTTGAACCAGCCCTTCTCCTTGATGTTCTGGCCGGCGACGATGCGCGAGCGCAGCGTCATGTCGGCTTTGCGGTTCGAGACCATGCCAAAGGCCTCGTACTCGGAGTCAGTGCCGATCAGCTTCAGGTTGGGGAAATCGCGGCGCACACGCTCATAGACGGCGCTCTCCTTCGGGAGGGCGATCGAGCGCCCCTTGAGCGTCGCCAGATCGCCGAGCGGCGGTGAATCTTCGCGCACGATCAGCACGTTCGGATCGACGAGCAGCGGCTCGGTGAAGATCAGCCACTGATCGCGCTCGGGCGACTGGTTGAGAAAACTCGCCAGCTGGCACTTCCCGGCTTTCGACGCGGCGACCGACTCCTCCCAGGTCTTGGTCGGATAGAGCGCAACCTGAAGCTTTGCGCGCGAGGTCGCCAGCGCAACCAGATCGGCCGCGATGCCGACATGCGAACCGCGCTCGTCGATGGTCTCGAACGGCCACCAGTCGGGGTCGACGCACATGAAGACAGGTGGTGACGGGTCTTTCTGTACCTCAGAAGTGACAATGGTCTCATCGGCATGCGCGTAGGCCAACGTCAGCAAGGTGCTGACTCCGCACACGACAAGCAGGCACGGCAGCTTCAACACTCGGGCGATTCTGTTCAAGACGCGATTCCTCAAGACAAGCTGCCTGACGTACCGCCCGCCAGGCGACGATGGTCGGAATGCTACCAGCCTTTCTGCTGGCTGGTTTCACGCCCGAAGGACGCGCTCGGCAACGACTCTTAAGAATCGCTAAAGGATTTTCGCCTACACTGTCCGCCCATCCATTTCACGAATATCGGCCGTTCCATGCTTGAAACCGTTCGCCCCGCGTTCAGCCATCGCCTGTGGTCGAGGCTGAGTTCCTTTGGCGCCTACGCGCCTGTGGCCATGCTTTTCCTCATCGGCCTGCCGATGCTCTCGCTCTCGCGCATTGCGCTCATGCTCTGGCAATCGGACCGCGTGGCGGCGACTGGGATCTGGCCGGAGATGCTGATGCAGGGCATCCGCGTCGATATCATCCAGCTCAGTCTGCTTGCGCTGCCCCCGATTCTTCTCGCCCCCGTGCTGGCCACTGGGCTGACCTGGCGCTTCTGGCGCCGATTGAGCGCGTTCTGGATCATTCTCTCGATCGGTCTGCTTGCGCTGCTTGAGGTTGCTTCGCCCGCATTCATCAACGAATACGACGCACGACCGAACCGGCTGTTCGTCGAGTATCTGAAGTACCCCGGTGAGGTGTTCCCGATGCTGTGGAACGGTTTTCGGCTGCATCTCGTCGCCGGCTCGCTGCTGACCGCATTCGCTTTCTGGGGAATGGCACGTGCGACGCGGCCGTGGCTGGAACGCGAGCGCTCGTGGTCGAACATCAAACTGTGGCTGACGTGGCCGCTGATCGTCTTCGTTGCTGTTTTCGCCATCCGTTCCAGCGTCGACCACCGTCCGGCCAACCCGGCCCTTTTCGCGCTCACCGGCGATCCGATGGTGAACACGCTGATCCTCAACTCCGCCTGGTCGGTCACGCACGCCATCTACGGAATGAAGCACGAGGCGCGTTCCAGCGAAATCTACGGAACGATGAAGGAAGAGGAGATTCTCAAGCAGGTCGAAGCCAGCCGCCAACTCCTGCAAGACAAGCGCCCGCTGCTCGGCGACAAGGAGATTCCAACGCTGACTGAACAGAAGGCAGCCACACGCCACGAGCGCCCGCTCAATCTGGTGATCATTCTCGAAGAGAGCCTCGGGGCGACCTTCGTCGAATCGCTCGGCGGCATTCCGGTGACACCGGAACTCGAGAAGCTGAAGGAGCAAGGCTGGTGGTTCGAGCAGCTTTACGCCACCGGCACGCGTTCGGTGCGCGGTATCGAAGCGGTCGTCACCGGCTTCCCACCGACCCCGGCACAGGCCGTCGTCAAGCTGTCGCTGGCGCAGCGCAACTTCTCGACGCTGGCGCAGATCCTCGGCAAACAGGGCTATGAGTCGGAGTTCATTTATGGTGGCGAGTCGCATTTCGACAACATGCGCGCCTTCTTCTTGGCCAACGGCTTCTCCCAAGTCACCGACCAGAACGACTACAAGAACCCGGTCTTCAAGGGCAGCTGGGGCGTCTCTGATGAGGATTTGCTGAACAAGACACACGAGCGGCTGCTCGAAAAGCAAGCTGAAGGAAAGAGATCATTCACGCTTGTCTTCACCTCGTCGAACCACTCGCCCTTCGAGTTCCCCGACGGCCGCATCAAGCTCTACGAAGAGCCCAAGGGCACTGACAATAACGCCGTGAAGTACACCGACTACGCGCTCGGCCAGTTCGTCGCCAAGGCACGCGCCAGCGACTACTGGAAGGACACGGTGTTCGTCGTCGTCGCCGACCACGACATTCGCGTGCGCGGTGACAGCCTGGTGCCGATCGAGCGCTTCCATATCCCCGGCCTGATCCTCGGTGCCGACATCAAGCCGCGCCGGGTGAAGACCGTCGCCAGCCAGCTTGATCTGCCGCCGACGCTGCTTTCGCTGATCGGCGTCGATGCCAAGCACCCGATGATCGGCCGCGATCTGACGCAGGAACCGGATGGCCTGCCCGGCCGGGCAATGATGCAGTACGAGCAGAACTACGCCTGGATGGAAGGCCAGAAGGTCGTCGTTCTACGCCCCGATAAAGCGCCTTCGCACGGCACCTACGACACGACGCACAAGCGCCTCGAACCGGCCGCAACGCCGCCCGACGGTCAGGCGATGGAACAGCGCGCGCTGGCGCACGCCTTGCTCGGCGCCTGGCTCTACCGCGAGCAACGGTATAAACTGCCGGCCGACTGATCCAACAACCGCGATTCGCCCTGCCGCCCGCCGGCAGGGTTTTTCGACCGCGAGACCGCCATGAAAATCCTGCTTACCGGCGCTGCCGGCTTTATCGGACTCCACGTCGCCCGCATTCTTCTGGAACGCGGCGACGAGCTTGTCGGCATCGACAACCTCAACGATTACTACGACCCAAAGCTGAAACTGGCGCG
>ERZ650312.538-NODE-538-length-21058-cov-6.902157_pt1 | contig 21058 bp, 25 predicted proteins | sample MGYA00376248_ERZ650312 | MGnify/ENA primary metagenome ERZ650312 (study PRJEB26733, sample SAMN07839316) | wastewater metagenome | biome: urban; feature: wastewater treatment plant; material: waste water | place: USA: North Carolina | collected 2016-07-28 ... | reverse complement strand
AAAACCGAAGAGACTAGATTTTTGGATACGGTGGGGTAATCCCCGCCTTTTTGTAGTTTTCTAAATATTACATAATAAAATATAATAAGACATAGTATGAAAAAACATTTTTTAGTATCGGCAGTACTCTGTGCGTATGCGCTGGCTTCCGATCCGGTAACGATAGATTCATTGTTCAAAACCCAAAACGGGGTTAGGGGTATCACGACCGTTAGTTTTGTTAGTAGCGGTAGCCAAAATACATATGCGATATATCCGGAGCTAATGAGCGAAAACGACGGGCGGGTATGGAACGATACAAAGAGCGTCTCACTGTCCCAAACAATCCTATACGGCGTATCAAAAAATCTGGATGCAATGATGACAGCTAGTGGTAGCTACAAGCGCAAAGAATATATGGATTTTGGCGGATACAAAAATGACAATTCTTCTGATTTTGATTCGCTTTGGCTCGGCGGCATTTACTCTTTTGGAGCGATAGGCGATTTCAAACCGCAGTTTTCGGCTCAGGTATCAGGCTATCAAAAAAAGAGATATCGAGAGGAGTCAAAAGGGGTAACGGCAAATTCTGCAATACTCAAAGCCTCTCTCAAAAACTATTCCGATCCTGTCGTATCTACATTTTCGCTAGGCACTACGATAAACGGCTCAAATACGATAGGCTCTCACAAGGTGGAGGATGGCAATCAAATATTTTTTGGACTCGATATGTCCATAATCCTCAGTCCAAAAGTCTCTCTCGACATAGGGCTTGACCAGCGTTATCAGATGGAGGCCAAGACCGACGGTGCAAAAGTCTCAAACTCGAAATCAATACCGACGATGGCGCTAGGAGCCACATACGTATTGACCCCAAAAGCCTCCGTATCCATATCAGGCTCGGCGGGCGGCTCCTCGGATGCTCCTGATTCTATCTTTTCCGTTTCGCTTTGGCAAAAGTTTTAGCCCTTTTTTTGCCGCTTCTCCATTGCGTGTATCTGTGGAGCGGTGATTTTGCCGCAGTTTCGCTATCAAAGCTAAAAACCAAGCACACGGTGAGGCAGGCGTACGAAGAGTCGTGTGGCGCAGCGGCTATGGCTACGCTACTGAGGTTTTACGGTAAAGATACAAATGAGACCGAGATACTAGGGATGGTAGGCAAAACGGATATGCTTAGTTTTGCAAATCTGGCCGAAATAGCAAAATCTATGGGATATCAAGCGCAGGGATACAAAATATCAAGGGAAATTTTTGAGAAAACAAAAGTTCCATTGCTAGTTTTGGTAGTTAGGGAGGCTGACTTTCCCCATTTTGTAGTTGTTATCAATCAATCCGGTGATTTTGTAAACGTATTTGATCCTAGTTTTGGGGATTATATCGCCTCAAAGAAAGATTTTTTCAGCATTTGGGAGTTTGCCAGCGGAGGTTTTGCCCTTGTGGTATTGCCGCCTGAGTACAAGACGAGAGATTTCGATATGAACCTCCCGCCTGATATATTTTTTGCTAGATAAAAATATTGACTTTCACAGTATAGTAATGACTATATTGGAGAGTCTTTGAATTTTTTTAAAATCATTTTTATTGTATGTTATAAGGTTTTTGCAATGTTTCTCTGCTATTACGGTATGAATACAGTCATTAATATGCCTAAAACCAATGTTTGAAGCCATATTATATGAGCTCTCAAAAATCTTATCATCAATATCAAAAATAGCGTATCTTTTAAAAAAATCATAATTTTTACAGATTATATTGTTTGCTATGCCAAGTTTTTCCAACACAAATAAAAACTCTTGCATTGTCAAAAAAGAGATACAAAACTCACTGTTTTTGATTGCTTCAAAAATCATTTTTTGAGATGCAAAATGTTTATCATCATCCTGATAGACAACAAAGTGTACTAGCACGTCGGTGTCAAAATATATCAATTGTGTATCTCGTCTGCCAACCCCGATATGTCAACGGATTGTTGTATGCTTATTTTATTGGCGTTATTAAAATCAATCAAGCTTTGAAGCTCTTTTAATTCGTTTATATTTGTTTGGTGATTATTAAATACGATAACTGCTTTATTGGTGGCTACGGCTTCCAATAAATCAGAAGCCTCTTTTGGGTTGTTGTGAAAGTATTTTTCTACTATTGGATTATCAATATTTAAAGCCAACATTTTATTCTCCTGTCAAAAATAAGCTTTTTCATTACTAGTACGCCTTCAATCCCGTTATCGTGATAGCCAGTTTGGAGGCGGTCTCGGAGACCAGTCTGTCAAACAGCCTATCTACTTTTGATTTTTCGAGCCACACCGGATCTTTTACTTTTGCCAGTTTTTTTAGCTCTTCCTCGGCATCGTGCTGCGTCCCCAGTTCGTCTATCAGCCCTGCACTTTTGGCTTCTCTGGCGGTAAAGACCTTTGCGTCTGCAAATACCGACGTTTTGTTCAGATCCAGACCTCTTGCCGTAGCGACATCTTCGGTGAACATTTTGTATGTATCGGTGATTAGCCCCTCCAGATGTTCCCTCTCTTTTGGGCTCCATTTTCTAAACATCGTACCCGACTCTTTGTACTCTCCGGCCTTTACTACTTGACTCTCTACGCCGAATTTTTTCATTAGCCCCTCGACGTTTACCCCCTCAAATATCACGCCTATGGAGCCGATGGTGCTACCCGGATTTGAGACGATTTTGCTTGACCACACAGAGGCGTAGTAGCTCCCGCTAGCCAATGTTCCGGCTGAGTATGCGACTACCGGGATGGTTTTTTTGATCCTTTTTATAGTCAGAGCCATCTCTACGGACGGTGCTACGGAGCCTCCCGGAGAGTCTATGACTAGCAAAATCCCTTTTACCTTTGCCTCTTCCGCCGCCTTTATATCCTCCAAAAACTTATCGGCAGAGCCTATCGGTCCGGTCAGGTATATTTTTGCCAGATTCGGCTCTTTTATCTTCTCTTCGGATGAGGAGTAAAAAATAAAAAACAAAATAAGTAAAAAAACCAGAGCTTTAAAATTATTCTGTATAAAACCTATAGGTGCCGTAATCGGCCACATTGCCCTTCTAATCACCTCTCCCATCAAATCACCTCTCCGGAAATAATTAATTTATCAACTTTATCGGTATGCAAAATAGCCTGTAGTGCCACACAATCAACCCCGTCCGGCCTATCCGGCAACCTAAACGCTATCATGTCCGCATTTTTTCCCTCTCTCAAAATCCCCGATTCGATACCGAGAGCCTCTGCCCCGTTTGCCGTTACGCTTTTTAAGAGCAAAAACGGAAGTATTTTTAGATCTATGTCGTCATATCCAAATAGCGCACACCTCAGCTCATTCCACATGCTAAGAGAAAAGTTTGAGCTTAGTCCGTCCGTCCCGATAGCGGGTCTGACGGCTAACTCGGTTGCCGTTTTGAGTCCGAACAGTTTTTGTCCCAAAAGTCTGTTGGATACCGGACAGTGGACTATATCCGATCCGGAATCTTTGATTTTTTTTATCTCATCCGGTGTAGTGTTCGTACAGTGGACAAAAAGGGTTTTTAGGCCGTCAAATTTTTTTAAAAACCCATCCGGGGTGAAAAAGCTTGTTTGAAGACCGAAAACAGAGCCAAAAAAAGGCAAAAACTCGCCTGAGCTACCCTCTAGCCAGACCCTCTCGGCCTCGCTCTCCAAAAAATGAGTCGTCATCTTGAGTGAATTTTGTTTGGCAAACTCTACACCAAAATCGACGATCTCGGGCGAACAGGAGTAAGGGGAGTGAACCGACACGGCGGCCTCAAACCTGTCGGAGTTTTTTGATTCGGCGATCTCAAATCTTTGTAAAAATCCGTTTTTTGCCCCCTCAAATCTCTCCTTTGAGGTTCCCAGTATCTCCACAAAATATATAACCCTTAGCGGCGAAGAGGCCAAAATCTCCATATCTTTACCGAAAGAGCTGACAGCTCCTATTGCTCCGACTCCGGTTTTTTTGAGATTGTTTAGCTCTTTTTGCATGGCGGAGATTAGTTTTTTCTCAGAGACTCCGCCCCTTTTTTTTATGACGCTGGAGAGCCACTCTATAAAATTACCGTACCTAAAAGATGTTTTGTCGGCGCTAAACTCCAGATGCAGATGGGGGTTTATAAGAGATGGCATCAAAACCGAATTTTTACCGCAATAAAAAAACTCGGCATCCGGATATTTAGCGCAAATAGCCGCCGTATCGGAGGAGATTTCGATGATTTTATCCGTGTATGCGACCGCTCCGTTTTGTATCACGGAGTCTTTATCGTCCATGGGCAGGAGATAGTCGGCGGATATAATTTTCATCTTTTTAAAAGCCTCGGTTGTTTGCGGCGAATTCTACCGCTTTTGCCGTTAATAAATTGTATGTATTTTGATATAATGCCCAAAAATTTTATTTAGCAAAGGAAACCGATGAAAGTAGTAGTGATTCAAGGACCGAATATCAATCTTTTAGGGGTAAGGGAGCCGCATATATATGGCCCTATGAAGATGGAAGATATCCATGAAAATATGAGAGGTTTCGCAACGCAAAGCGGTGTGGAGCTTGAGTTTTTCCAAAGCAATCTGGAGGGAGAAATAGTAGATAGAATCCAAGAGTGCATAGGAACTGCCGATGCTATTATCATCAATCCGGCGGCATACACCCATACGTCTATCGCTATCAGAGATGCGATACTGTCGGTAAACATCCCGACTATCGAGGTGCATATCTCAAATCCGGCCAGAAGAGAAGAGTTTAGACATACATCTATGACGGCGGCGGCATGCCACGGTACTATTAGCGGCTTTGGACCGTTTTCGTATCACCTTGCCCTAATCGCCGCAATCCAAATCAGCAATGAGATAAAAGCCCTCCAAGAGGTTGCAAAAGCCGGGCAACAACAGGCCTAATCGCCTATGGCTTGCATAACTAAAGATGAGTCGGAGATCTTTTATGAAGTCTCCTACTCAAACGACAACTCTATGCTCTTGCTATCCGAAGGGGAGAGGTTTTTATTTACCGACGGTCGGTATTTTGAAGAGGCAAAAGTTGCCTCAAAAGGGTGTGAGGTAATCTGTGTCGATTCTCTCGTCAGAGGGGTTGCGGCAACCGCCAGAGCTTTGAAAATCAAAAAAATATCGTTTGATCCTACGGTGTTTAGCTACGACGAATTTCGTAACCTCCGAAAACTTACCCCATCTTATTTAGAGCCAAAAAAAGGTATTTTGGCGAAAAAAAGGGTTGTAAAAACCGATGCCGAACTCCAAAAAATAAAAACGGCGGCAAAGCTTGGGAGGGATGGGTTTAAAAAATTTGCCAAAAAAATAAACTCCCTCAAAAAAGCGCCAAGCGAATATGAGCTAGGGTATATTGCCAAAAAAACGTTAACCTCCAAAGGGGTATATGATGTTAGTTTTGAGCCGATAACAGCCGTTGACGAAAACGCCGCAAACCCTCATGCCGGAGCGACCGACAAAAAACTGCTTGACGGCTCTTTAATCCTTTTTGACGGTGGTATAAAATTTGAGAGATATTGCTCCGATAGAACCAGAACAGCTTTTTTTAGTGATGGATTTGTGTTCACAAAAACACAGAGATTCAAAGACAAAAAGTTGCAACACATCTACGACACCGTTTTAAAAGCGCAAGAGTCGGCTATAGAGGCGGCAAAGCCTGGAATGAAGGCAAAAGAGCTAGATAAAATAGCCAGAGACGTGATAGATAAAGCGGGATACGGTAAATATTTTGTCCACTCTCTCGGGCACGGTGTCGGGCTTGATATACACGAATATCCGTATATCCGAAAAAACTCCGATGAGGTACTCCCTGAAAATTCAGTGTTTACCGTTGAACCGGGGATTTATATACCCGGTTATTACGGGGTCAGGATAGAGGATATGGTTGTACTAAAATCAGACGGGGCGGAGGTACTCTGATTTTTTTTAGGGTCGGTTGTCTGAAAAAAGCTCTGGACGGCGATAATGCGATAATAGAGACACCGCTATTTCCAAAAAGCTTTCCAAATTTTGGAGGGTATCGTCATAAGATACTTTTGGGGCTTGGCTCAAATATCGAAAATCCGATGAGGATACTTAAAAAAGCGGTATTTTTTTTGCTCCGTGACAAAAAAATTGCCCCTTTGCAGAGTTTTTATATCCTTAAAAACCCGCCGTTTGGGTATTTGGAGCAGCCGTATTTTTATAATACCGCACTTTTGGTGCAAACAAATTTGGCGCCGAAAGCTTTTTTGCGAAGGACTATGTGGGTAGAAAAGAGGTTCGGGCGTAAAAGAAGTTTCAAAAATGCGCCTAGAACGCTTGATATCGACATTATTTTTTTTGAAAACATAGTAATGTATAATAATGAACTTTCATTGCCTCATCCGCATTGGCGGCAAAGAGGAAGCGTCATCGTCCCAATAAGTCATAATAGAAGTAAACTAAAGTGGAAAAAATAAAGATATTGAGTTTTCAAGGCGAAACGCCGAATATTGCCCTCAAAAAAGCACAGGAGAAATGCGGCGAAGACGCATTGGTCATCAATACAAAGATGATTCACCCTAAAACGCTTACCTCGCCCGCTTTGTACGAAGTTGTGGTTGCGATAGAGAACGATCCGGCTCCGCAGCCCAAAGACCTCAAGAAACAGACGCAAACTCTGGCTCAAACCCACAAAAAGATGGAGCCGACGCAGGTTCAAAAAAAAATCGAGGATCCGGACGACGTAGTGTTCTCCGTCTCCACCGCCGCAAAACAGATGAGCGAAATCGAGAAAATAGCAGAGAACACAAAGAGCGTAGCTGCAAAGCTCAAAAACGAGGAGTCGGCTCAGATGCATATTCCTTCGCCTCAACCGCAGACTAAGCAGCCTACCGCAACCCATACGCTCAGAAAACCGGATCCTGAGCCTAGGCAGGTGGATGTTGAAGAGCTAAAAACCATAAAAAGCGAAATCGCAAAACTGGTTGACAATGTAAGGCTCATACAAAACATGGTTTGGGATACAAACGAGGTTATGAGGGGCGGATTGGTCGTGCCGCCTGAGTTTGCCGAGATATACAAGATGTCTAAAGACAGCGGGATGAGCGAAGAGCATCTGTATGAAATTATGAAGATGACGATAGAGCACATGCAGCCAAAAATGAGAGAGAGTCCGGTAACCGTTAAGCGGTATTTTAGTGTTCTCCTCAGAAAACTCCTTCCGGTTAGGCATGAGATAAAAAACCCTCCGGGGACAAAAAGAATCGTGATGTTGGTAGGGCCTACCGGAGTAGGGAAGACTACTACATTAGCAAAACTGGCCGCTAGATACGCCTACAAGCTAGATGTGAGGCAAAGGGTCGGGATTATTACGCTTGATACCTATAGGATCGGAGCGGTAGAGCAGTTGATGCAGTATGCAAAAATGATGAAACTCTCTATTGAGGCAGTTGTGGATCCGGCTGAGTTTAAGGCCGCTCTGAACTCTCTAAAAGGGTGTGATTATATATTAATCGACACAGTTGGAAGTTCTCATTTTGATAGAAACAAAATTAGTAAAATCGCAAATTTTTTAAAAACAGACCCGTCTTTGGCTATAGATACGTCACTTGTCGTCTCTGCTAGTACTAAATACGAGGATTTGAGGGATATCTATGCCAGCTTTTCGGCAGAGATCGATATAGACACCGTAATGATCACCAAAATGGACGAGACACAGCACTTCGGTAGCATGTTTAGTCTTTTATACGATATAAAAAAACCTGTAAGCTATTTCTCCGTGGGGCAAGAGGTTCCGGAAGATTTGGCGGCGGCATCTTCGGAGTTTTTCGTGGATTGTCTGCTTGACGGATTTAAGGCAAAAAATGCAAAATAAAGTTGATGTTCAAATCACTCAGGCTAAAAAGCTTCAAGAGCTAGTGGAGAATGCTATGCCCCAAAAAGAGAGAGAAAACAAACATACAAAATTTATCACGATTACAAGCGGTAAGGGCGGGGTCGGCAAGAGTACGATTAGCGCCAATTTGTCGTATATGTTGTCTACGATGGGTTTTAAGGTTGGGATTTTAGATGCCGATATCGGCCTTGCAAATTTGGATGTACTGCTAAACGTAAAAAGTCAAAAAAATATTCTGCACGTACTAAAGGGTGAAGCAAAACTCAAAGAGACGGTAGTCCGAATAGATGAAAATCTGATACTTATCCCCGGTGAGAGTGGAGACGAGATATTAAAGTTTGATTCCGATGAGATGCTTGAGAGGTTCATGGCCGAAAGCGATGAGTTGGAGGATTTTGATTTTATCGTTATAGACACGGGGGCTGGGATAGGCGATACGGTTCAAAAGTTTGTAAATGCCTCCGACGTAGTGCTCGTGGTGACAACACCGGATCCGACGGCGATTACCGATGCGTATGCAATGGTAAAAGTAATAAGCGAGAAAAAAGACAAAGTCTACTTTATTTTAAATCAGGTCAACAACGACAAAGAGGCTATGTTAAACTTTGAAAAAATCCAAAAAGTTGCAAAAATGAATCTTAGAAAAGATTTCGAACTTGACTTTTTGGGCTATTTGTCTAGGGATACTGATGTCCAAAAGAGTGTCAAAGGGAGATTTTTGTTTTCAAGAAACTATCCGAATGCGAAATGCACCGCTGAACTTGAGGATATTTGTAGAGATTTGACTGAGAAGTTGGAACGAAAAATGCTAGAACCTAGAACAGGCTCCGGCTTATCAAGCTTTATCAAGAGGCTTATTAAGCAGTTTTAAGGGCAAAATTAGGTCAAGAGTAGCAAGATGGTAAAAGTAAATAATTTTATAGCTTTTTTTACTATGAACGGGTTTTTTTTAGGGGTTGTTTTTGGGCTTCTAAAGCTGAACGATCCGTTTGAAATGCTATTGGCCGCTATGCTTATAACAGCAATTTTTTATATATTATCGATAGCGTCGACTTCGTTTTTTGTTAAAAATATACCGTTTAACCCAAGATACAGAATTAAAAAGGAAAAATACGAGAAGGGCATAGATACCGCTTTGATTGAGCTTGAAAAACGAGAGCAACTAATCAAAGAGACCTACCGCTTTGTCAAGGAACTTGAGGAAGAAGAGCGGGAGGAGATGAAAAGAGACTATGTTCAGTATACGCAGGCAAGCAGAAGGCGGCGCTGATGATCGGCAAAAAAGGTGTCGAGAGTTACGGCGATAACCTAAAATATACCCAAGACGATTTGGCTATAAAGTTTTTGCCTGCCGTAAAAGCTCTCGCTTTTAAGCTAAAAGAGAGGCTACCATCTAGCGTAGATGTTTCAGATTTGGTCTCTATCGGAACTGAAGAGCTTGTAAAGCTTGCCAGACGCTATGATGAGGCTCAAAACGACTCTTTTTGGGGATACGCCAGAAAGAGGGTGTACGGGGCGATGCTTGATTATCTGAGAAGTCTTGATACGGTCAGCAGAACCGACAGAAAACTCATCAAAGAGGTTGACAAGCTTGTCGGAAAGTATTTTGGCGAGTTTGGGGTTGAGCCTGAAGATGAGTATCTGGCCGAGCAGTTGGGGCTTGATATCCATAAGGTCAGAGAGGCTAGAACCTCAATAGGGGTGATAGGTGTTTTGCCCCTATTGGAGCAGGTTCAGATTTTCAAAGATACCGAGATTCTGGAAGAGATCGAAAATGATGAGCTTTTGGAGCGAGTCAGAAAGGCTCTTGAGGGGTTTTCGGAGAGGGAACAAACCGTAATTCAGCTTTACTATTTTGAGGAGTTGAAACTAGAGGAGATTAGTGAAATTCTAAATATCACTACCTCCAGAATTTCACAGATACATAGACACGTTTTATCAAGAATTAGAGAAGCGCTGGAGAGATAGATGGCAGATATACTTAGCCAAGAAGAGATTGACGCCTTACTGGAAGTTGTCGATGACGATACGGATATGGAGTCTCTTTCGACTTCAAAAGAGATACTCGACCAAAAACACATTACGCTATACGACTTTAAGAGGCCAAACAGGGTTTCAAAAGAACAGCTAAGGGCGTTTAGAGGTATTCACGATAAGATGGTTAGATCTATGTCGAGCCAAATTTCGTCTGTGATGAGGTCGATAGTTGAGATACAGCTCCACTCGATAGACCAAATGACATACGGCGAATTTTTGATGAGCTTGCCGTCTCCTACGAGCTTTAACGTCTTTTCAATGAAGCCGCTTGAGGGGAGTGGTGTTTTGGAAATCAATCCGTCAATCGTTTTTCCTATTATCGATAGGCTACTGGGCGGACACGGTGAAGGGTATGATGCCAACAGGGACTTTACGGATATTGAACTAAACCTACTTGATACTATGCTAAAGCTGATTATGCAAAACCTAAAAGATGCATGGTCAGGGGTAACAGATATGTATCCGGTCGTAGAGGTCAAAGAATCTAGCCCGAACGTCGTCCAAATCGTAGCCCAAAACGAGATTGTTATCATGGTCGTTTTGGAGCTGATTGTCGGGCACACGAGCGGTATGATGAATATTTGCTATCCGGTTATCGGACTTGAGCCGTTACTTCCTAAGCTTGCCAGCAAAGATATTATGCTCTCCGAGACCTCATCCAGAAAAAGTAGAAACAGAGAGCTTAGAGCCCTTCTCGGCGGTGCAAACGTAGAGATGGAGGCGATTTTGGGGACGACCCATCTTGATCTTAAAACCGTTTTGGATGTCGGCATAGGAGACGTGATTAGGCTAGATCAGCCGGCAAACGATACGTCTATTATTGCGGTAAACGGAAAGCAAAAGTTTTTGGCAGAGTTTGGGGTAAAACGTTACCGAAAAACCATCAGGGTAAACCAAATAGTCAGAACCGAACACGACGATGTCAAAGATACGCTACAAATGCTAGAAGACGACAGATTAAAAAGACTTACGAAATTCAAAGAAGAGGCGGCTATAAATGGATAATTTTGTAGAACTTTTAGAAAGAGAGATAGCGGCTACCATTGAGGGGCTTGTCGGGACAAAACCGGAGCTCTCTCTAAAAAGCAAAGAGCCTCTAACAGAGTTTTCAAACGTTATAGCGCCTCAGGTGATAGTCGATGCAAGCGCAGGCGGTGAAGGACGGGGCAAGATGAGGGCGATGCTCTCCCCTAGATTGGCGACTGCTCTGTCGGATATGATTTTGGGTGGCATGGGCGAATCAAAAGATGATGTAGATGCTGATGATTTGGATGCAAACAAAGAGATAATCTCAAATATTCTGGGTGCGCTAACCACTACCCTAGGGGCTCAAAAAACCCTCCCTAAAATATCGTTTAGCATCGATGAGATCAAATCTATAAAAGCGGGAGACGATATAGATCTCTCTAACTTTGCGAGACTGATCGTTTTCAACTTTTCGCTTAACGACATAAAAGACGTAGTGATATTTGCCCTCGATAAAACACTGGAAGATTCACTCCTAAAAAAAGATGTTCCGGCTCCGGCTCCACAACAAGAGTATAGTAGCTACTCCGAATCAAAACTTACACTGCCGGATAAGGTTCCTCTAAACAACGAGGAGATGAAAAACATCGGTCTTTTGATGGATGTAAAACTTCCGGTAAAGGTTCGGATAGGTTCCAAAAAAATGCTTCTTAGGGATGTTATCAATATGGACATCGGTTCTGTCATAGAGCTAAATCAGCTTGCAAATGAGCCTCTTGATATTTTGGTAGATAACAAAAAAATAGCGGAAGGTGAAGTCGTCATTGTAGATGGAAACTTCGGCGTTCAAATTACCTCTATCGGGACAAAAAAAGAGAGATTGGAACAACTAAAGGGCTAAAGCAAAAAAGGCTAAAATCCATTTTTATTTTAGCCTGAAAGTCTTTTGCCAATGATAGATTTCGATAAATTTATAAAATACTCAAAACCGGGGCCTAGATATACGAGTTATCCGACGGCCGTTGAGTTTCATGAAAACTTCAAAGAAGCAGATTTTGCAAAATATCTAACGGCTTCAAATAACACCACAAAGCCTCTATCGCTGTATTTTCACCTCCCTTTTTGCCGTTCGGCCTGTTATTTTTGCGGTTGCAATGTCGTATATACAAGCAAAGACGACAAAAAAACAAGATATATCGGATATCTGAAAAAAGAGCTGGAGATACTCTCAAAATATTTGAACACCGATAGATTGGTCACGCAACTCCATTTTGGCGGAGGAACCCCTACATTTTTTAGTGCAGCGGAGCTAAAAGAGATAATAGGTGAGATCAAAAAGTATTTCAAAAATTTCGACAAAGATGCGGAGATCTCTTGTGAGATAGACCCTAGATTTTTCAATGAAGAGCAGATGGCCGTTATGGCCTCGGAGGGGTTTAACAGGGTAAGCTTTGGGATACAGGATTTTGACGAGACGGTTCAAAAGACGGTGCACAGAGTACAAAGCTACGAAGAGACCAAAAACGCCGTTTTGCTGGCTAGAAAATACGGGATAAAAAGTATAAATGCCGACCTCATATACGGCTTGCCGCATCAGACGTTTGAGAGCTTTAGAGATACGTTAAAAAAAGCGGTGGAGCTAGATATCGAGAGATTTGCCGTATTCAACTACGCCCATGTCCCATGGCTTAAAAAAACAATGAGAAAACTGGATGAGACAAAAATCCCGTCCCCTGCCGTAAAGCTACAAATTATGGAATATGTAATTGAGTATATGACCCAAAGCGGTTTTAATATGATAGGGATGGATCACTTCGCAAAACCTGACGACGAGCTAAGCCTTGCCGAGGCAAAAGGGGAGTTGCATAGAAACTTTCAGGGGTATACGACAAAGGGCGGTAGCGATATGATAGGTGTCGGACTTACCAGTATTTCAGAGCTTGACGGTTGTTATAGTCAAAACTACAAAGAGATGGATGATTACGAGAGATGTATCGATAGCGGATTGCTACCTGTTCATAGGGGGATAGAGCTTACAGAGGACGATAAAATCAGAAAAGAGACGATAATGGAGCTTATGGGTAGTTTTAGGCTCGTGTTTTCCCAAATTGAGCAAAAATTCGGGATTGATTTTAAAGAGTATTTCAAGGACTCTTTGTCTGCGCTAAAAGAGTTTGAGGCAGAGGGGCTTGTGAGTGTCGATACCGATAAAATAGTAGTAAACGAGACCGGAAAGCTCCTCATCAGAAACATCTCTATGCCGTTTGACGGATATATCCAAATCGGCTCAGAGCAAAAAAACAAATTCTCCAAAACGATATAGCAGATGAGACTCATAGACCTAAATCAAAGTGCAGAAGATTGCGTCAAATGCGGTAAGTGTATCCCTGTTTGCACAATTCATTCGATTCATCCGGACGAGACGACAAGCCCCCGAGGTTTTTTGGATCTGCTCGGTGCATATAAGCGTGGTGACCTAGAGCTTGACAAAGATGCAAAAAAAATATTTGAATCGTGTTTTTTGTGTACAAATTGCGTCGATGTATGCCCGTCAAGAATCCCGACCGATACTGCAATAGAAGAGGTAAGGGCAGAAATAGCAGACAAATACGGGATTGCATGGTACAAAAAAGCGTTTTTCTGGCTTTTAAAACATAGAAGCTTGATGGATTTAGGGGCAAAACTCGGCTATACGTTTAAAAGTTGTGCATTTGAAGAGGTGAGTGAAAAAAAATCGATGCTCCCTAGATTCTCACTTCCGATAATCAAAAGCGGCAGGCTCCTCCCGTCTATCGGCAAAAAGAGTTTTTTGAACAGCTACCCCGAGATTATTGCGGGGGAGGGCAAAAAAAGTGTTGCGATATTTATAGGGTGTATGGCCAATTACTCATATACGGATGTCGGCAAGAGCCTCGTTTTTATTTTGGAGAAGTTGGGGGTGAATATCCTGATTCCGAAAAAACAGCTTTGTTGCGGAGCTCCGGCTTATTTTACCGGAGACATTGAGACGGTAAAGTATCTGATAAAACAAAACATCGAGTATTTTGAGAGCTTTATAGATGATGTGGATGCGGTGATTATACCGGAGGCGACTTGTTCGTCGATGATTATTCACGATTGGAAAAAGGCGCTATCCGGCGAAGAGGTATGGCAGGAGAGGGCTAAAAAAATAGTCTCAAAATGTTTTATAGCGACGAAATGGCTCCATGATGAGACGGAGCTAAAAGCACTGTTGGCCGCAAAAGGGCAAAATATACCGGATACCGTTACGTACCACGATCCGTGCCATGCCAGAAAGACGCAAGGGGTATGGAGGGAGCCTAGGACGTTACTGGCTCAAAATGCAAAGCTTGTGGAGATGGAAAATCCAAACAGATGTTGTGGTTTTGGAGGCGTAACTATCCAAACCGAGAGATTTGAGCTGTCGCAAGCGGCCGGAGAGCCGAAAGCGGCAATGATAAAAGAGACGGGGGCATCGATTGTGAGCGCTGAGTGTAGTGCATGCAGGATGCAACTTACGAATGCAATGTATCAAAACGGCGTAGATGTCACGTTCAAAAACCCGCTTGAGATTATCGCCGAGGCTCTAAAGTAGTTTTTGCGGCTAACCTCTGGTTAACGGAAAGGTAATGATAGAGTCAGTAGAGGAGTCTATCAAGTAGCCTTTGTATTTGTTGCCGTGCTTGTCTTTGAAGGTGATTTCGTCGGTGATATGAACCCCCAGTTGTTCGACCTTTTCATATAACTGCTCATCTCTTTGGAGTAGTATCTCAAGGTTTATATGAGCTTCTCCCGACATCACGACGTATCCGTCCTCGTATCCGGACTCAAAATGCTCGGTAACCTTAAACTCCAGATACCTAGCACATTGGTTCATCCCGTTTCCGACGAAGTTTTGGCTGTTGTCGATACCTACAAACGGTATTAGGTATCCGGTGTGTGCGGCGACCTTAACCCCTTTGAAATATTTGTGAGCCGAGAGTTTTTTTGCAACGTTTCGCAGTGACATCGCATATATAGGGCCAAAACCCCTTTGTTGCGGCGTCAAAATAGTATAAAATCCGTCCCCTGTCGGGATGGTTCCCAAAATAACGTTTGAGATCGGCTGTCCGTTGCACATAATCGATAGTGTTTTTCTGAAAAGTTCGGAAAACGATGAGACAAGGGCATACTGTTGTGTATTCGAGAGCTTGGAAAAGCCCACTATATCAAGTAGTATGATATCTGTAAAAATAAACTTATTACTATCTTCCGCTTCTTGGTACATTATTTTTTATCTTTTTGGTAAGAAATATTTGTATCTTATAATACCAAATTATAGTGAGAAAAGTGTGTCTTTTTTTGGATTTAACCCCTAAAAGTTAAAATAACCGAAATTTTTTCACCAAAGGATTTTTCTTTGCAAAGTTGGCAACATATCTACTCGGCTTTTGATCCGGTAGCGTTCAAGGTTTTCGGCCTCTCTGTCCACTGGTACGGCCTCATGTATGTCGGTGCTCTGCTTGGCGTTTATATGTTTGCCAGATGGCTCAGCCAAAAAGACAACTATCCGTTCACAAAAGAGGATGTCGATAGCTACTTTTTTTGGGCGGAGATGGGGGTGATACTTGGGGCGAGACTCGGATATATACTGTTTTACGACACTCATACCGTCTGGTATCTAACCCATCCGTGGCAAATTTTTAACCCTTTTATGGACGGGACGTTTGTCGGCATAAGGGGGTTTAGCTATCACGGGGGGCTACTAGGGTTCTTGCTCTCTTCTTATCTGTGGTGCAAAAAAAACAAAAAAAACTTTTTGGTTTTGATGGATTTGACGGCGGTAAGTGCCGGAGTAGGGTATACATTTGGGCGGATCGGAAACTTTTTAAATCAGGAGCTTGTGGGTAGGCCGACGGATAGCCCGTTTGGAATCTGGGTCGGGGCTACCTTGCGGCATCCATCTCAACTGTACGAGGCGTTTTTTGAGGGGGTTGTGGTGTTTGTGATACTCTACTCTATTAGGCTCAAAAAGACGTTTGACGGAGAGCTTGCCTTTATGTACGGCATATTGTACGGGGTATTTCGGGCTTTTTGCGAGTTCTTTAGAGATCCGGATCCGCAAATCGGGTATCTAATGGGGCAGTGGCTTACGATGGGGATGTTGCTTTCGCTGCTCACGGCGGCGATATCCGGTTTTTTTTATTTTTGGGCAAAAAAATTAAAAAGGGCTTGACAATAGTTTTAATTAGTAGTATTATTTCCTCATGAAAAAGTTACCACATTTTGAAGAACATATCGGATTATCTCTTTCGACGTGGGTCGAGATTATGAGGGCTTTTACAAAAATAAGGGCTTTGGAGCTTGAGCTCATAGAGGCAAACGGGCTGACTATCGGACAGTTTGGGGTACTGGAGCTCTTGTATCACAGGGGGTCGCAAAGCATCGGTGCGGCTACCAAGTTGGCGATGTCAACCCCCGGAAATATGACTGTTGTCGTCAGAAACCTCGTAAAACAAGGGCTCATAACATCAGAGAAGTCCGCCGAGGACAAACGGAGTGCCACGATATCGATAACCGAGGCCGGAAGCACTCTGATAGGGTCGATATTTCCTGAGCATTCAAAAAGGATAGACCAATTTTTATCCGGTCTATCCAGAGAGGAAAAAGAGGTAGTTCGGGCTTTGCTTAGAAAACTAAACAAAAGCCTAAAGTAAATTTTTTTGCATTTATATTACTAATTAGTAAAGTATGGCTTTACCGGAAATTTGAGAATCTATCAAGGGATCTAGGGATGATGGACAGAAGAACATTTATGGGGGTTACACTGATGGCACTTGAATCATTATACGGTGGTGACAAAACCACCGCAAAGGCTCCCGCTCTTTTTTGTGCCCACGGTTCGCCGATGAATATAACCTCTAAAAACAGCTACACGGAGGCGATGAGCAGGTTGTCAAAAAAAATCAAAAAACCGAGGGCAGTACTCATAATATCTGCTCATTGGGTTACAAACGGGTTGTTTGTCGGGACAGCCAAAGAGCAAAAAACGATATACGACTTTTACGGATTCCCAAAAGAGCTATACGGGATAAAGTATCCGGCAAAAGGGGATCCGGCGTTGGCCGGAGAAATTATAAGCTCATTGTCGGAGTTTGGGGCAAAAGCCGACGGTACAAGGGGGCTAGATCACGGAGCATGGGGCGTTATGAAGTTTTTGCTCCCAAACCATGACGTGCCGATGTTTCAGCTGAGTCTGGACAAAAATCTCTCACCTGCCGGACATTTTAGACTTGGTAAGAGGCTAGAGGGGCTACGGGAGAGAGGTGTGATGATAGTCGGAAGCGGTGATATAGTCCATAATCTTTGGGAGATTGAGAGGGATAGAGGGGCGAAAACGACGGATTGGGCGCTCTCTTTTGAGGGTCGTATCAAAAAAGCTTTGATCGAAAAAGATTATGAGACGTTAATCAACTATCTGGATTTGGGGGAGGCGGCAAGGCTTTCGTGTCCAACCTCTGAGCACTATCTGCCTTTGCTGTATATTGCGGCGATGACGGGAGAGGAGGGGCTAGATTTTTACTATGAAGGGTTTGAGCACGCTACGATTAGTTTGACTTCGTTTGGAAGTCTATAAAACATTATTTCTCAAAGCCGCAAGGCGGCGTGGGCGGTTTGCCTAGACCAAAATTTACGGCTTTGCCGGAAATTTGAGAGTTAATCAGGTTCTCAAAGCCGCAAGGCGGCGTGGGCGGTCTGCCTAGACCAAAATTTACGGCTTTGCCGGAAATTTGAGAGTTAATCAAATAAAAAAAGGATAAAAAAATGAAAAAAGCACTCTTTATATCGGCTATTTTGGCATCTTTGGCGTTTGCCGCACCGTACGGTGTGGACGTATCGCATACAAATGTAGGGTTCAAAGTAAAACACATGATGATCTCGTCTACAAACGGAAAATTCAAAAGCTTTAGCGGAACTTTTGATTACGATGAGGCGACAAAAAGTGTTTCAAATATAAAAGGGAAAATCGCAGTAGCCTCTATCGATACAGACGATGCAAAAAGAGATGCACACCTAAAAGACAAAGACTTTTTTGATGCGGCAGGGTATCCTGATATTACGTTTGTCTCAAAGAGCGTCAAAGGGAATAAGGCTACTGGAGATTTGACAATCAAAGGGGTTACAAAACCGGTGACGCTAACGTATGAATTTGGCGGAGCAACTACGGATCCTTGGGGTAACAAAAGAGCAGGTTTTTCTCTTAGCGGGACTATAGACAGAAGGGATTTCGGGATAGTCTGGAATAAAGCTTTAGATATGGGCGGCGTAGCGGTCTCAAATGAGGTAAAACTATCGGTTGACATAGAGGGGATAGCCGAAAAAAAATAGAGCCATCCAATAATTAATTAAAAGGGAGGTAAAAGATGAAGATAGCCGTTGAGCGCTCGTATGATAGGGGTTTTTCTGATCTAGGGTGGCTTAGGAGCGGTTTTAGTTTTAGTTTTGCCGAGTATCTAAATCGGCACAAAATGGAGTTTGGAGCTTTGCGTGTCTTCAATGATGATACTCTGGCTCCGCTAAAGGGGTTTGGGATGCACCCTCACGCCGATATGGAGATAGTTACGGTTCTTTTGAAAGGGGCGATAGCTCACGAAGACAGTATGGGGCACAAAAGCGTTTTGTCTGCTCCGTCGGTGCAGAAAATGTCTGCCGGAACCGGGATATTTCACTCTGAGTTTAATGCCGCAGCAGATGAGGAGCTAAAGCTCTTTCAGATTTGGATACGTCCGGAGAACAAGGGGCTAACCCCTGTATACGAACAGATTGAGATTAAAAAAGAGGACTTTTGTAACCGTCTATTGACCCTTGTCTCGCCAACGCCAAAAGATAACGAGATAAAAATATTTCAAAACGCCAAAATATCAAGAGGGTATTGGGATAAACAGACCAAAATCGATTATGAACTTTTAGTCGGTGACGGGGTGTTTTTGTTTGTTGTCGGCGGTATTGCGAGGATTGGCGAAAAAATGCTATTTGAACGTGACAGTGCTCAGATAACCGATACAAAGCAAATCGAAATAGAGCTATTCAAAGACACCGAAATACTTATTATAGAGGTGTGAGAGGGGCAAAATAGCTGCCCCGTCTCCGCCATCATTACTCCACAAAAAACAAAAAACTCCCGCTTGCCGTAAAACTACAAAACAAATCTGTAAAATAACGACATGAAAATAAAAAAAATACTAATAACAAATGACGACGGGTACGAATCAGAGGGGCTTTTGGCTTTGGCGGATGCGGTGAGAGGCTTGGGGCAGGTGAGTATCGTGGCTCCCGCCTCTGAAAAATCGGCATGCGGACACAGCCTGACGCTGACACGTCCGCTCCGTTTTGTCCGTGTAGGGGACGATTTTTACAAGCTTGACGACGGAACCCCGTCCGATTGCGTATATCTGGCGCTAAACTCGATGTTTGAAGAGGCAAAACCGGACATAATCCTAAGCGGAATAAACAAGGGTTCAAATATGGGAGAGGACATTACGTACTCCGGAACTGCATCGGCGGCGATGGAGGGGGCGCTTCAGGGGGTTCCATCTATCGCATTTTCACACGTTTATAACGCCTCTGCCGAATATGATTTTACATCGGCGGCAAAGATTGCGGCCTCTATCGTCCAAAAAGTCCTAAACGGCGGTTTCCCCCTTTCGCACCGTAGATTTTTGAATGTCAATTTTCCGGTCGGCGGCACCGGTGAGATACGGGTGACGAGAGCCGGATACCGAAAATACGGAAACGATGCCCATATGCACAGAAATCCCAGGGGGGAGGAGCACTATTGGCTAGGGCTTCACCCGCTAGAGTGGGGCGAGCACGATGGTGTCGATACTGCTTTTATGAGCGATTTTGAGGCGATAAAAGCGGGATATGTCTCCATGACCCCGGTGAAGCTAGATATGACTGCATACGATGAACTAAAGGGGTTGGATGAGTGGTATAGATAGATATACAAGGGCAAGAATCGTCCTTGGCGATAGATTTGAGCCGCTGAGAGCCAAAAAAGTATTGTTGTTCGGCATCGGCGGTGTCGGGAGCTTTTGTCTGGATGCGCTGTATCGCACCGGAATCACCGATATTACCATCATAGATTTCGATACATACGACATCACAAACCAAAACAGGCAGATAGGCTCCGAGGCGACGGGGGAGATAAAAGTAGAGCGGCTCTCAAAACTATATCCGGGCATTACGCCGATTCATGCAAAAGTGGATGAGGAGTTTTTGAGAGGGTTTGATTTTGCCCCTTACGATATAGTGCTTGATGCGATAGACGACGTAAAAGCAAAAATAGGGATTATCAGACGCTCCCACAAAAAGCTGATCTCGTCGATGGGTTCGGCAAAGAGACTTGACCCCACAAAAATCGAATACGTGTCGATATGGAAGACCTACGGCGACGGATTGGCAAAAAAAGTGAGAGACGAGCTAAAGGGGATGAACTTTAAACCCGATTTCAAAGTGATATTTAGCAGCGAAACCCCTGTTTGCAAAGAGAAGGGGTCGTTTGTCGGGGTTACCGGGGCGTTTGGGCTTACGTTGGCGGCAAAAGCTATTGAGCGGTTATCAAAAAAGGGGTAGGCATGGGGCTGTCTGATAGGGATTATATGAACAACGAAGAGATCAAAAGCCTACGGGAGCGATTCAAAAACCACGAAAAAGAGCTAAAACAAATCCGAAAAACCAAAAACGGAGACGGCAAAATAGCCGGATGGCTAGTCGCATCGATACTAGCCGTTTTACTGTTTGTCGTGTGGGTGTGGTACTGATAAAATGGGACGAGGTGTCACCTTGCATCAAAATATAACTACATATAAACTGTATAATCCGGCAGTTAAAGAGTTAGGCATTACAATTGGAGATTCAAATGAGCAATAAAGATTTATTTATCGATAGCTATCTTGATTATGTCATGGAGCTTTTCGCTAAACGAGATATTTCTTTAACCAGAGATGAGGCTTTTGAGATATTTTCTATTGCCGCTATTATGGAAAAAAGTTTTGAAGAGGTGTATAGTGACATCATCGTGCAAGGTTCGCAAGATGGCGGCATAGACGGTGTTTGCTTTACGGAGAATGACGGATATTATATTATGGATGTTTTTCAGTGTAAAAATTCTCCGTCGTTAAAACAAAATGAACTTGAAAAGTTAAAACAGGACTTTGATGAGCTTTTTGTTAAGGGGAATA
>ERZ650312.536-NODE-536-length-21110-cov-9.137355_pt1 | contig 21110 bp, 17 predicted proteins | sample MGYA00376248_ERZ650312 | MGnify/ENA primary metagenome ERZ650312 (study PRJEB26733, sample SAMN07839316) | wastewater metagenome | biome: urban; feature: wastewater treatment plant; material: waste water | place: USA: North Carolina | collected 2016-07-28 ... | reverse complement strand
ACCAGCCTTCCAAGCTGGATACGTGGGTTCGATTCCCATCACCCGCTTTTTTGTTACCCTTTTTTGTTTGTCCACTAAGTATTTCATAATGCATTTAAACTGTCATACAGCTGCTTTTACACATACTTATACACAAAACAAAAGCCGATACACCGTGTCTCCACGAAATGTATCGGCTTTTATTATGCGCTAGATAAAATATGTATTCCCTAATAATGTCTGACTAGAATAAATCTACACGACCTGAAAACTTATCATTTATAACATAGTATGCAGAATATTCCTCCGGCTTGATGTAGATGCTAAGCTTTCTGATGAAGCCTGCCTTGTGTCCCTCAGCAACGAACTGAGCCTTAACACGCTCCTCGACAGCTGCTGTATCAACCTCGCTGTTCTGGTACTGAACAATAATCTCCGGCTTTACCGGCTCCTTCTTTGCAGGTTTTGCCTCTTTAGCTGTCTTTGCAGCTTTTGCTGCCTTTGCTGTTGTCTTCTTAACAGTGTCCTTTACATCAGCCTTAACCTCAGCGGCCTTCTCAGCAACCTTCTCAGTTGTCTTTTCAACAGCCTTCTCAACCTTCTCGGTTGTCTTCTCTACGGCTTTTTCTACCTCAGCCTTTACATCGGCTTTTGCATCAGCCTTAGGCTCTGAAACCGGCTGTGCCACTGTTTCCTCTTTTTTAACTTCAACCGGCTTTACTGCCTGCTTAACTGTCTTTGAGTTATTCTTTTTACGCATACTATTTTCCTCCTCATGCTCATTATTCACATACTAAAAAATTTTCAATTGCAACTAAAGCTTCCTGCTCATCATCACCCTTTGTAACAATATCAACAGACATTCCATCTGAAGGATTAAATGCCATAATACCCATGATGCTTTTTGCATTGATTTTGCGATTGTCACTCTCCAATGTAATCTCACTATCGAACTTGCATGCCACTTGAACAAGCTCTGCGATTGGATTATCATGACCTTCACATACTTTTGTAACGACAATACTCTTCTTACTCATACGTTCTCCTTAAACAAAAAGTATTAAACCTGTTTCATACTTATTTAATATATCCCAATTGTAACCGCTTTTCAATCCTTATGAAAATTTCTGTTAAACTTTACCTAAGGAGCTTACATTTAATGTCACAAAATCGGCATTATTACAACATTATTCTGTTTATTTTGTCATGTACGTGATAAAATGCAAGCCACCATTATAAAACATTCTGTCAGCATCCTCATAGCTCATCGATGTTGTTGCGCCATTATCCGGATTATAAATATATAAAGCTCCATTTGAAGAGTATCCTGTCACAAGCACTGCCGACGTATTTCCCGTCATCGCAAATACCGGATTGCCCTGGCTGATATAAAAGATAATATCCTCAGAAGACACTCCCTGTAAATCCAGGATTTCCTTGTCCGGCAGGTTGTTTTTGAGCACATCAACAGCACTGCTGCCTGCTCCAATCAGCTCAGACACACTTACCGTAACATCATTGTAGGTAAGCATTGCACTTACTGACTTCACGACACTGTCAGCATCCTTATCGGTTTCATTACATGCAATATTCGCAAATGCATTTACTGCATTTTTTCTTGCCCTCATCCATACATACTGCTGGTTTGAGTCAATTACCACTCCCATGCTGTCATTTGCCTGTTTTATGGCATCCGAGATGTTATCAGATGCAAAAATCACATCCCCCTTTGCATAAACATAGAAATGGACTGTATTGTCATCAAACTTTAAATCAACAGCAGTATCATGCGAATTTATAGTCATCTGTGCTGTCAGCTGCTTCAGCTTATCCGGCTTTTTACCACCTGCTATACTAATAGCGCTGACCGTCAGCTTTGTATCGGACTGGCTCGTATCAAGAGCTATCTTCTGCTTCGAATCAGCCTCCCGGTTCATAATGGTATCCTGACCGATTTCTGCATACACACCATTGTTTTGTGCAATCAGATCTATCGTTACCGTATATCCATCCACAGAAATTTTCTCGACATAGCCGCCCGAAGGGGTATATGTCTTAAGCTCCGACTGGTCAGATGTATCAAGAATAATAAGGCCATTCATCGGAAATGTCGTGTTTCCGGCTGCATCAGAGACCACATCAGCAGCATTCGCCTGTCCATATATGAAATCCTCACCTATGAAGCCAAGCGGACGCAGATACTGGTCGTCGCCCTTTTTGACCTCAAAGGTCTTGCCACTCTTTAAATCCATCACTTTTATGGTATTTGATGAGTACTGATTTGCAGAATCCACCCATGCAAAGTATCTGTTACTCTCCGATGCGCAGTAAGAGCCTGTAGACAAGCCCTCAACCACCTTCTTTACTGACATCGAGCCTAAATTAATCCTATAGAGACTGTCATCCATCATGAGATAGAATTCATTCTTCTCATTGAGATAAAGCATCTTGCCCATCTCAGCCTTTAGCACCTCATATGATGTCTTAGAAGGAATAAACGCTTCCTCATCTATAGTATGTGCCAGACCGTCATAATGGTACACACCGGTTCCCACCTCTCCCTCGTGGGTGCCTCTGTTCATATATCCGTATACCACAAAATCAATACTGCCCGCTTCGTCTACACTGACAATCTTTATATCGTGATGATTCCAGTTCTCACGCTCATCAATGCCCTCAGCGTCCCTGAAGCTGAATACCTTGATTATCATTCCATTGTTGATATCATAGGAGTATAAATCTCCCTCCTGGACAAAGCATATCACACTGCCTGCTTCATTGGCCCTGTACTCTGCCTCACTGCTTCTGATGCCAAGCATTACGCTGCCTGAATCCGATATAAAGCTGTTTTCACTGTTAAAAATCTGATTTGCCGTTCTCTCATAGTTGAGCACGTACATACGGCTTTCCGTCTGGCGCAGCCTGAAATATTCTCTTACATTGTAATACTCAGTCTCACCCTTACCGTCCACACAGCTCATCACATAGTCTATTGTAACCACATCATAAGAATCGTTTATTTCCTTTAGGGCTATGACAGGATTCGTATACTGTGCAGCGGCCATTGAGCCCCAGGTAATCTGACTCACCGTAGATGTCAGATCCACATGTGCAAGCGTATTTCTGTCACCGGTTGTTGTCTCCATATATGTTGTAAAGAAGGATTTGTCATCCTTTATAAACGTCTCATCATGAAACTTCTTTGCAAACTCAACAACCTTTGCAGCTGCCTTTCCATCGGTCTGCATAATCCTGCTGTAATAATATACATTATCCTGACCGCTTGTGATGGTAAACACCAAAAGATACTCAGTATTTTCATCCATAACATTCGGCATGCTTACGTCCGCCTGAATAGTATTATCCTTATTAGAAAAAGAAGATATCTCGTCATCGGCCACCAGCCTCTTGCCATCCATGCTTCTGATCTTGTATGATATCCTGTCAACAGCCATGCCATATGTTGAAATGGATAATGAGAGCTTCCTGTCATCCGAAATTGGAATAACGCAATCGCGCATCTTTGTCGGATCCATCTCAGTAGTATATCCATGGAGGGTGTTTATCTTTATTTTATCCAGATTAAATGACATAACCGGCAGCGTTGCATCCGCCTGCTTCGTGGTCATATCCTTATTTCCCTTGTTTGTAGTTATGCAAAATGTAATTAATGCTGCAATAAATACTACTATAAGTACTATCGGCTTTATCACTTTCTTACTCATAAAATCATATCCTTATATCTACCAGAATCTTTGGTACCTTCTGTATCTGCATCTGCGTCTGCAGAGTTCACAGTTAAAAAGTATGCCCGCTATTGTACAGATAAAGCACCTGCTGCTTTGCTCTGAGATAAATCTGCCGGCAATCCTGTCTGCCTCATCGAAAAGACGCTGCCTGTCAGGCACCTCATCATAGATAAAACTGCCCTCATACTCCAGCTCATCCATGCGCTGCTCTACTGCGGACTGTATCATCGCCGTATCAAGCGGATACATATCCTTTATCATCCCCAGGTCCTTTGCAAATGCATCCTCATTTTTATAGTAATCCATAAACGGAAATGTTTTATAAAAAGGTAACATCAAAAAACCTCTTTTTAATCATTATATGCTATATTCAGCTATTAGTTGCATGCTATAACAAACAATGCTGCAATAAAAATGCATGCGCCCAGGAATTTCTTTCCCGATACCTTCTCCTTCAGTATCACGCTGGAGCATATCATCATCACAATAATCGTCAAATTAAAAATATACCCTGCATAGCTGCCGGACATTGAAACTGCCCTGCCATAAAAATCATATGCTAACGGGTATGCAATGCCTGCAAGAATCAGGCATATACCATCAACAAATGACATGGATCTGATTTTCTTCATGCCTCCTGTTGCAATAGTAAATATAATAAGCACCAGCGTTCCTATAAATACACACCAGAACGCAATAAAGCCCTTATCCAGCTGTATCCCGCCAAGTGACACCAGAATATGTGCTGCCGACGCACAAACTGCAGCAAGAAGCGCAAACAAAATACCTGTTCCATCCAGATTTAAAATAACCGTTCCAACAATCATGAGTGCAATCGCTATATAATCAAAAGTGTCAGGGGTGTTATGAAACAGAAAAAATCCCGCTGCAAGCGTGATTATATAGCTGCATTTAACTATAGCTGTAACCTGAAATGTGTAGCCCTCATGTATGGATTTAAAAAAACAGATGCCAAAAAGCCCTGTTGCAAGCCCTGCCAGAAGTATAAATATAACGCTCCTTTGGCCGAGTGCAATCAGGCTGCTTCCCATTATATTATCTTTCCTGTAAAAAAATATAGACGCACATAAAACAATCCCGGCAATGCTTCCCGCCAGCGCCGGGTCTGTCTTTTTAGTTCCAACCTTGGCCAAAATAGGCACACATGCTGCAATAAATGTTGCAGCACATGCCCATATAATTCCTGTCATATACATTACCTCACCACGTATCTATTACTGTGACTGTGCAGCACTATCTGCAGCTCCTGTTGTACTGCCATCTGCTGTACCCTGACTGGCAGCCCCGCTATCTGCCGCACCTGATGTGCCGCTGTCTGTAGTGCTGTCAGCCATATCTGACTTGACGTAGTCAGAGCTGACATAGCCTGTCTGTCCCTGGAAGATAACCTGTGTCCATCCATTGTCCTCTGATACAAACTCAAGCTTCACATTCTGTCCTATAACAGTAACTATATTTGCGTTTTTATCAGGCTTCTCTCTCATGTTTACACTGCTTGTAGTGGTGACGTAAGTTTTTTCGGTACCCTCTGTAGTCTGCTGTGGCAGATATATGGCGCCTATCTCTGTATCACTATCGCCGGCACTGTCAGTTTCACTTTCGCTAACTGCATTCTGTTGTACCTTGTCCTGCTCCTTTTTTTTGCCGCCCTTTGAGGTAACGGTAATCACTATTGTAGCAATCAGGGCAATAAGAAAAAGACATATTGCTGCAAAAATCAGTCTGGCGATTATAACATCTTTTCTGTGGCTCGCTTTCATATTATTCTCCTTTTGTATTATCTGTGTTTTGGCTCATTATAGCATAATAATCTAAAAAGAAAAAGGCAGTTAATAGAATGTTTATTGGTAAATTTCTATAAATTACCTTATAATATTTTTAAACTACAGCACATCATATCAGAGGGAGATAAAATCATGGAACAAAAGACACCTTTTAAGGAGCTGACATTCAGTCAGAAAATACAATATATATGGGACTATTACAAAATACCGATATTTCTTGTCATTATCGGAATCATAGCAGTCACAACCTTTATTCATGGTCGGCTTGCGCAGAAAAATACTGTTTTGAGCGTATTATGCGTAAATGCAGAAAACAGCACCACAGAGGACAACGGCGCCGATATTTTCAATGACTTTCTCACAGATAACGGCTATGATTTGTCAAAGGATGAAATTGCCTTAAACAAAAATATCTGTGTCGATGTAGACAAAAGCGGCCTAGACTATCAGAACATGGCAGTCCTCACAGCATACTTTGCTTCTAACGAATACGATATATGCTTTATGGATGATAAGACCTTTGATTATTACGCCAAAAATGTCTGCTTTGAAGATATAAGCAAATATCTGGATAAAGCCGTCCTTGAAAAATATAAGGACAGGCTTGCATATGTGACAATAGATGGTAAGGAATATCCTTGTGGTATCAGGCTTTCAGCAGATGACAATGAATTTGTCAAAGCCTCCGGCTTATACTCTTCATGTACTGTCGGAGTGTGCTGTGACTCCTCCCACGATGCTATGGTCAAAAAATTATGCGGCTACATATTACAGTAGCCGCATTTCTATTTCTTCTGCTTTTATCTTATGAATTTCTCCTGTTTTTAAGCTTCAAGATTCCACCTATTGCAAGAAGTACTACACTCAGGCATGAAACAATAAACAAATCAGGAACATAATCCTTTATTACCCAGTATGGTATGCCTCCGACAATAGGCGCAATAACTATGCCCACCGGCAAAAACAGATGCAGAAAAATATTCGCTATCAGGTTTCCGCTATTGTCTGTTCTCCATTTGTGCGACTTGATAATCTCCATCAGCGCAACCAATATAAATGCTGCAAAAACAAGGTCATAGAACAGGTGCGCATCGACATAATCCTTTGGGTCAAGCTCGTCTGTTGCGTATCCCATAAGTGTCATCACAACCTTTGAGGTTACCTTGTTCATCAGATTGTTTGTGACCATATAGTCATTGGTATTTGCGAGGAATACAACGCCCACACCGCTCTCCGGAAGCAGATACATGTCTGCGATATAGTTCTCAGTGAGACCTGTGTGATTGTACACTGTCTCGACATATTTATCCGAACGTACCCAGCCCATACCATAGCCTGTCTCACCTGACTCATCCATAGGAACTGTTACCCGAAACATTGTGCTAAGGCTCTTGTCAGAGAGTATTCCATAGCCGCCACGCAGATACATCTGCAGATATTTTCCCATATCATTTGCGCTGGATGCAATATAGCCCGCCGGTACAGTGGACCACGAATCGCTGAGCGGATACTTCACATCGCTTTCCACCGAAAAACCGAAATAATTGTTGTGGCCTGTAATCAGACCATCCTCCTTCGCTTTTGCATAGGCTGCGCTGCTGTGAGTCATGCCAAGTGGTGTAAAAAATGTCGCTGTCAGATAATCGCTGTAGCTAACACCTGATACTTTTTCCACTATAAGACCAAGTATGTCATAATTGACATTCGCATAGGTATATTCTCCATTTTTGCCAACAATCTTTGCATTTCCCACATGCTGGTACACGCCAAGTCCGCTGGTGTGATTGAGCAGCTGTCTTATTGTAATCCTTGTCGCATCCTTTGGATTTTTGAATACCTCAGCTGCATCCAGATAAGGATTTACCGGGCTGTCAATATTCAGATGTCCTCCCTCATACAGCTTCATGATGCATGCCGCAGTAAACGACTTGCTGAGTGAACCGGTGATAAACGGTGTGTCAAGGCTCTTGCAATCCCCATATGTACCGGAGAAAAGCACGCCCTCTGCATCTACCACCTCAACAGCCATGCCCGGAATCCTGTAATTGTCACAGGCTGCCTTTAAGGTATCCTCTATCTCTGTATATTTCGGCGAATAATTGTTGTTGTCAAGCCTTGGAATCATATCTATCACAAGACCCACTATAATAGCAACCACTATTCCCATCAGAGCTCTCTGTGGTATCAGTCCGATATAATGTGCATAATTGGTATATGTCTTTTTCGCCATATCCTCGGTACCCTTTATCCACACCTTCGGTGTATGTGCATACCAGCCACAGTATACTACCAGTTCAAGAAACAATAGGACTGCCATCCATATCAAAAGCGCAAACACAAAGCCCGTTGAAAAGCTTGTTGCCCCTGCTATTGATGTCAGTATGACAAGCGCTATCGTCCAGAATATAAGTGTCGGAAGCTTCTTTACAAACTTCTCCCAGTCTGTCATGATACGGATATTCCGATTTCTGTAGCCACGCATATGCATGACCTTTTTCTGCAGCTTCTCGGGCATATTGCTTATCTTATATGCCGGATCCCGCTTTATCCGTATTACTCTGTATATGCCAAATATTAAGCAGCAGACTATTATCTCAACTGCCAGTACCATTCTATCAACCACCTTATGTCTTATTTACAGTCATTTGAGACTGTACTTTACATAAAAATTTAGCACATTTTTTGTGCTATGTAAACACAAAATAATATGAATACTACGGGCCGTATAACAGCTACAAATCAGTTCTGGCCATAGTATGCGTTAGCCCCATGCTTACGGTAGAAATGCTTCTCCTTTATGTTGTCCGGGGCTGGCTTCACGTCAGGATTTACTGACTCTGTGAGTCTGGCCATCTTTGCCACTTCCTCAAGGACAACGGCGTTGTGCACAGCCTCAGCCGCATCCTTTCCCCAGGCAAACGGTCCGTGATTCTGACAGAGCACAGCCGGTGTGTATACAGGATTGATTTTTCTGTTCTCAAAGGTCTCTATGATGACAAGGCCTGTGTTTTTCTCATAGGCTTCGTTGATTTCCTCTGTGGTGAGATTTCTCGCACATGGAATTGAGCCCAGGAAATAGTCTGCGTGAGTGGTGCCGTAGAGCGGAATATCCCTGCCGGCCTGTGCCCATGCAACTGCCTCAGGTGAGTGCGTATGTACAATTCCTCCGATATCCGGATACTTTTTGTAGAGCTCTAAGTGTGTTGCAGTGTCTGACGAAGGCTTGTATTTTCCCTCTATCTTATTTCCTTCAAGATCCATGACTACCATATCATCAGGGGTGAGCACATCATAATCCACTCCACTTGGCTTGATGACAAAATAGCCTGTTTCCCTGTCAATTCCACTGACATTGCCCCATGTATATGTGATGAGCCCTCTTCTTGGGAGCTCCATGTTTGCTTCGTAAACCTGTTTCTTTAATTCTTCAAGCATTTTTTGTTCCTCTCTTATTATTTTTTACTGCTATTACAGCGGAAGCGCCTTTACCATGGCACGCTCTGCCTCAATTGCTGCCTTATATGTATTTATGTACTCATCAAAGCCCTTTACATCATCAGGGTCCGGCTGCATTACTATGCCCTTTTCGCCATTAAATACCCTGTCTGAAAGATATTTTTCCAAAGGCTCTCCATCTGCTTTATTCACCATATAAGCTGCGAGCACTGCCATGCCCCACGGGCCGCCCTCTCCGGCAGTCTCCATGACCGCAACCGGTGCATCCATGGCTGCTGCAAGTATGCTCTGGCCCACACCCTTTGTCTTGAACAGACCACCATGACCGTAAAGTGTGTCTACCTTTACTTTTTCCTCTTTAAAGAGAATATCACAGCCGATTTTTAGTGTTGCAAGACTTGCATAGAGATGTGTGCGCATAAAGTTTGCAAGATTCATCCTTGCATCCGGCTTTCTGGCAAACATAGGTCTGCCCTCGTTGAGTCCGATGACAGGCTCTCCCGAGAAAAGGTTAAAGGCTACAAGGCCGCCACAGTCCTTATCGGCTGTAAGTGCATTGTTGTAGAGCTTTCCATATATGTCATTCATATCTATATCCATGCCAAACAGCTCTGAAAATTCCTTGAATAATCCCACCCATGCATTTAAGTCTGACGTACAGTTGTTGCAGTGCACCATAGCTACCGCATCTCCCGATGGTGTGGTGACCATATCAAGCTCCTCATGAACTGCCTTAAGTGCCTTTTCAAGCACCACCATAGCAAATACAGATGTGCCCGCTGATACATTTCCGGTACGCACTGCAACAGAATTGGTTGCGACCATTCCCGTGCCTGCGTCTCCCTCAGGCGGTGCAAGCAATATACCGCTCTCCAGATTGCCGCTTACATCAAGCCTTTTAGCTCCTTCCTCTGTCAGCGTACCTGCCTTTTCTCCAGCCGTAAGCACCTTTGGCAGAATGTCTCTTATATCCCACGGATATTCTTTTACCTTATCTAATGCTGCAAATTTATCAAGCATTGCCGCATCATAATCCCTGGTCTTAGAATCGATAGGAAACATGCCTGATGCCTCACCGACACCCATGACCTTTTCACCTGTGAGCTGCCAGTGAATATAGCCTGCCAATGTTGTGAAATATGATATCTTTGATACATGCTCTTCTTTATTTAATATAGCCTGATACAGATGCGCTATGCTCCACCTCTGCGGAATATTAAAGCCAAGCACCTCAGTAAGCTCTGCTGCAGCCTCACCTGTGATGGTATTTCTCCATGTCCGAAATGGCACAAGCAGATTATCCTCCTTGTCAAAAGGCAGATAGCCGTGCATCATGCCGGAAATACCGATTGCCGCAAGCTTTTTGATGGTAACTCCATACTTTTCCTTTGCATCCTGCGCCATTTTGCTGTAGCAGTCTGAAATGCCCTCCCAAATCATATCCAGGCTGTATGTCCAGATGCCGTCCACAAGCATGTTTTCCCAATCATGGGCACCTGTGGCTATAGGAGCATGATCCTCCCCGATAAGCACCGCCTTTATTCTGGTAGAACCGAACTCTATTCCGAGCACAGCCCTGCCGCTTTCAATAACACTTTTTACGTCTGACATAATATACCTCCACCTTGTAATGTAAATTTCTGAATAATTACCTTAAATTATTATACTGTAATTGTACAACGTTTTTCTTCAAAAGTAAACAAAAGAAAACATAAATATACATAAATTTTAAAACGTTTTCAAAAGTGTTCAAAAGTGAATATCACTTTTTTTATTAAAATTTCAGATTATATTGATAGAATGTAAAAATTATGTTATGTTATATGTGTTTTGTGTAAACTAAATATGTATAACTGGAGCAAATAGTAAAACAAATTATTTTTACAAACGGAGGTAAACATGAACATTTACTCTATATTGCAGTTATGCGGTGGACTTGCCTTTTTCCTTTTCGGAATGCATGTTATGTCAGGCAGTCTTGAGAAGCTCGCAGGAGGCAATCTCCAAAAGATACTTAAGGAGGTAACCTCAAACCCTATCAAGAGCTTATTTTTTGGAGCAATAGTCACTATTGCAATCCAATCCTCATCCGCACTTACTGTTATGCTTGTCGGACTCGTAAACTCCGGCATCATGGAGCTTGCCCAGACTGTTGGTGTCATCATGGGTTCCAACATCGGAACCACTCTCACCGCATGGATTCTTAGTCTTTCAGGTATCGAAAGTGACAATCTGTTCATCTCGATGTTAAAGCCTGAGAACTTCTCCCCTGTCATCGCGCTTATCGGTGTGATTATGATTATGGGAAGCAAGAAGGAAAAGCGCAAGGACGTTGGAATCATCATGGCAGGTTTTGCCGTACTCATGTATGGTATGCAGCTCATGAGCGGCGCTGTATCACCACTCGCAGATATGCCTGAATTTACCGGACTGCTCACCACCTTTAACAATCCATTCCTCGGAGTGCTTGTAGGTGCTGTATTTACCGGAGTCATCCAGTCATCTGCCGCATCAGTTGGTGTGCTGCAGGCTTTAGCCATGACAGGCGCTATCTCATATAGCATGGCTATCCCGATCATCATGGGTCAGAACATCGGTACATGCGTGACTGCACTGCTTTCGTCAATCGGCGTAAACAAAAACGCCAAGAGAGTATCCATCATCCACATCAGCTTCAATCTGTTCGGTACAGCAATAGGACTTGTAGTATACTGTATCGCACGTTATGCTGTTGATCTGGCATTATTTAATGACAGCATCTCTCCTGTAATGATTGCGGTATTCCACTCAATCTTCAATATTGCTACCACTATTATCCTTCTGCCATTTAGCAATACTCTTGTAAAGATTGCTAAGAAGCTTGTCACAACTGACAACGCAGACGGACAGGTTGTACTCGACGAGAGACTTTTACTCTCACCTGGACTTGCTGTCAAAGAATGTCTTGAGAAGACAAACGAGATGGCTGAGCTTGCAAGAGACAGCTTCAAGAATGCTTTAGATCTCTTTGACAATTACTCAGATTCAAAGTTTGATGATATTGAAGTCATGGAGGAGCGCCTTGATTACTTAGAGGATCAGCTTGACACCTTCCTCATTCACTTATCCGGAAAGGATGTTTCTGAGGGCGGCAACAACGAGATTTCAAAGATGCTTCATGCAATCAATGACTTCGAGAGAATCGGAGATCATGCGATAAATATGGCAAAGCTTGCCAAGCAGATTGATGACAACAAGCTTGAATTTTCAAAGAACGCAAGAAAAGAGCTCACGGTGCTCAACAATGCTCTGCGCGAGATTCTCACTCTCACTGTAGAGGCATTTAGCAAAAACGATTTGACAGAGGCAGTCAAGGTTGAGCCGCTTGAGCAGGTTATTGACGATCTCACCAAGGAGATTAGAAATTATCATATCGAGCGTCTTCAGAAGGGCAAATGTGACAGCAGACTCGGCGTATTCCTCACAGATTACATCACAAACTGTGAGAGAGCTTCGGATCACTGCTCAAACATTGCTGTATGCCTGATTCAGACACACAACTCATCATTCGAGACACATGATTATCTCAATGAGCTTAAGGCCGGACAGGAGCCTGCATTTGTAGGTCAGTTCACCATGTATCAGGACAAATATCATCTTGATGAGGATTATAAAAAAGCAAAGAGTAAAAAATCATCGAAATAATATAACGTAATTAAAAAGCAGGATTTCTGATTAATTTCAGAATCCTGCTTTTTTATCATCGTCTGGATATGAAATGCTTCACAATCGTATAAAGCACTATGATGCATGCAAACACATATCCCATCACACCAAGCGCCGGTATGCCAAGTATCTTAGGTGTCATATCTGTGGTACACACTATGCTTGAGCTGATTAGAAGTGCCATAACCCATAAGCCCATGACGATATTTCTCACCAGCCTGTGTAAAAGCCTCGCAAGCTCATCAGAAGCATGCATGTCAAAATTTATGCGTGTCTGCCCTCTTTGATATTCCTCGAGTATCTGCGCCATTCTCTCCGGCAGTTCTGCCATGCGGTGAGCTGATTTGTATGCTGTCTTCCCGGCTTTTTTAAGCTCGCCCTTCAAATCAAAATTCTTAAGCATCTCCTGCCTTATCCTTGCAGAAGCAATCCCAACCATGTTGATGCCCGGTGCAATATCCGCAAGCACTCCCTCTATCTGAGTGATGCCCCTCGCAAGCATTGTAAAACCGTGCGGCATAACAATGCGGTTGTTCTTCATTACCTCCAAAAGCTCCTGAATAAACTCTGCAATATCGACCTGCCCCATATCCAGACTGCCGTATTTATTTATGATTATCTTGATATCCTTGTACAGCTTTGCCCTGTCAGGCTCACCCTTAAAGTCACCAATTGCAAGCACCGCATCCTCTATCATGCCGATATCGTTCATGGCGATGCCGTAAACAGCATTGCTCAGTTCCTTTTTGTCATGCTCAGAAAGCCTTCCCATCATGCCCATATCAATCCAGACAATTTTGCCATCCCTTATCTTTACATTGCCCGGATGCGGGTCCGCATGGAAGAAGCCATCCTCTATCACCTGCCTGATATAGTTGTCAATCAGCTTGCTGCCTATCTCCTCAAGGTCATAGCCATCCTTTAAAAGCCCCTCCTTGTCATCGATATTAAAGCCCTTTATATACTCCATGACAAGTACATGTGATGTGGTATACTTGCGGTAAAGCTTTGGTGTGGCTACAAATGCAACATCCCTGTTATTGCCGGCAAACTCCTCAATATTGGATGCCTCAAGCAGGAAATTCATCTCCTCCTGTGCCACAGCCCACATCTCATCAAGCACCATGTCAAAATCCACAATGCCCTTTATAGAGATGGGCGGCACAAGCTTAACCGCCTTGTGAAGCAGCGCCATATCCTTTGACATCACCTCGTGAATGCCCTTCCTTTGCACCTTCACAACCACCTGCTCACCGGTTTTAAGTGTGGCCCTGTGCACCTGCGCTATAGAAGCTGCCCCAAGAGGCTTTTTATCTATTGAAGCAAAAACATCCTTCCATGAATAGCCAAATGAAGCATCTATGACAGCCTCCACCTGCTCAAACGGCATCGGCTCCACATCTGAGCATAGCTTCATAAGCTCCTCACAATATTCCTTTGGCAGAATATCCGAGTGAAGCGACATTATCTGTCCAAGCTTAATATAGGTAGGTCCCAGCTCCTGCAATATAAGTCTGAATTTTTCGGGTGTAAGTCCATGCGTGAGCTTGTACTTCTTCAGTACCGCTGTCATCTCCTTCAGGCGGCTATCCATACTAGTTCACGCTTTCCTCTTTATCGTCCTCAGCTTCTATTTTTATATCCGCTGTCTGTGATTCTCCACCGGAAGCACTTTTTCCATCGGCTGAAGTATCTGTTACAATGTCCTCATCCTCGAAAACGCTTTCATCAGCTTCTTGATCCACGTCAGCCTCATCCATCTGTGCAAGCTTGCTCTTTAAAGCCTGTATCTGTTCAGGTGTCATCTTGTCCAAAAGCTCCTCGAGCTCCTCCGGTGACTGTGGCTTAACAGATACATTTACATTTTTCTTTACTGTGTCCTTGATATTGTGCTTAAGCTCCTGATTGAGCACCTTGCCCTGCTCGACAGTCAGCTCACCTCTCTTGACCATCTCATCAAGCACTTCCTTTGATTTCTCAGCAGTCACTGCCACTGTTCCTATTCCTGCAAGTAAAATCTTCTTTAATCCGTCTGTAAGTCTTTCCATGGTAAAATCCTCCGTTTCCTGTTATTTAAAATTGATTGCCGTAATCTGACTACACCTTTAATCATCATAATAGAGAAGCAATCCTTGGCACAAAAATGATAAGTCCAACTATCGCAGCCATTATTGCTGCCACAAGCACTGCTCCTGCTGCCGTGTCCTTAGCTGTCTTGGCAAGCGGCTTTCGCTCTGTCGTTACCAAATCTACAACTGACTCAATCGCAGTGTTGACCAGCTCCAGGGCTATCACCAATCCAAACAGCGTCAGGCAGATGCACCACTCAGTCGGTGTTATCCCAAGTACCGCTCCTGCTATCACTACAAGTATCGCGACAGTGCAGTGAATCTTGATATTGCGTTCATTTCTGATGCATGTAAATATGCCCTCGAAGGCATAGCCGAAGCTTTTGTACAGAGGTGGTTTCTTTGCTTTTTTCATGTTGATACCTCTCGTGATTTAATTTTGGAATTAGTTTTGATGCCTTTTACTATGGTACTATTGTATAACTTTTTGGTTCAAAATAAAAGAGGATTGTGCAATATTGTTCAAAAAACAGAAATTACTGACATTTTAAATAATTTTATTACTAACACTTTGCCAGCACTTTAAATATTCCTTATTGACATTACGAATTTATCGTACTAACCTAAACACGTAAAATATACAGTTATAAAGGTAATCAGATATGACAAATTTACATTCAGATAAAATAAAAACAGCAAACCTGCATACTACAACCAATCATATTTATACAAATACTAAACTTCGAAAGCTTTTGGTTCCGATAATAATAGAGCAGCTATTAGCATCTCTTATGGGAACTGTGGATACAATGATGGTCAGCAATGTAGGTTCTGCCGCTATCTCAGCGGTCTCGCTTGTAGACTCAATCAATATCCTTGTCATACAGGCACTTTCAGCGCTTGCCGCCGGTGGTGCGATTCTCTGTTCACAGTATCTGGGAAGTCACAATACAAAAGGTGCCCGCCATGCTGCAAGACAGGTATTTTTTGTCATGGCATTTCTGTCTGTACTTTTATCTGCTTTTTGTCTGATAACAAGAAAGTCGCTGCTTCGTGCCATATTTGGCGCTGTTGAAGCTGATGTAATGAGAAACTCACAGGTTTATTTCTTTTTTACATTGCTGTCATTTCCTTTTATAGGTCTCTATGATGCCGGCGCATCCATTATGCGCGCACAGAATAACAGTCGCAATCCTATGGTCATATCTGTTATTTCAAACTTTATGAATATCGGCGGCAACGCTATTCTGATTTTCGGCTTCGGTATGGGTGTTGAGGGAGCTGCTATTTCCACTCTCGTATCCCGAATATTCTGCGCGATTGTCGTTATCATACAGCTTCGAAGGGAAAATGAACCGATTTTCATAAAGAACTATATGTCTATACGCCCTGAATGGGGCCTGATTAAAAAAATCCTGCTCATCGGTATCCCATCAGGAATCGAAAACAGCATGTTCCAGTTTGGAAAGCTGGCTATCCAGTCTACTGTATCCACTCTTGGAACCGTGGCCATCGCTGCCCAGGCCATGACCAATATCCTCGAAAACTTAAATGGTATTGCCGCTATCGGAATAGGAATAGGTCTTATGACTGTTGTAGGACAGTGTCTGGGTGCCGGCAGAAAGGATGAAGCTGTCTACTATATCAAAAAACTGTCACTGGTGTCTGAGGTCGTAATCATTGCCAGCTGTCTGATTATTTTCATACTCACAAAGCCCATTACAATGCTTGCCGGAATGGAACCTGCCAGTGCACGGCTCTGCTTTGAGATGGTTACCTTTATCACAATTGTCAAGCCAATCTGCTGGGTACCATCCTTCATCCCGCCATATGGACTGCGTGCCGCAGGCGATGTGAAATTCTCCATGATTGTATCCTGCTGCACAATGTGGCTTTGCCGTGTAAGTCTGTGCATATACCTCTGCCGTGTATGGGGCTTTGGTCCGATTGCAGTGTGGATTGGCATGGCTTGTGACTGGATGCTTCGTTCTATTATATTTACTGCCAGATTCCACTCAAGAAAATGGCTGAATCATCATGTGATTGATTGATAATAACAAGCTATACTATGCTCTATTCACAAATCTGTATAATATAAGTAAAGGAAAAACATGAAAAACTATCAACCGGACTATTACAACAATTTCAAATGTATTGCTGACAAATGCAGTATCACATGCTGTCAGGAGTGGAAAATTGCAGTAGATGACGCTACAAACCGCAAATGGAAGAAGCTTTCTGCTGATAAAGTGTCTGGAAAAAGTGACAATCTAAGCTCTTACACATGCCATAAGGATGGCAGTCTGGTTATTAAACTGGACGAAAAACATCGGTGTCCGTTTCTTTCAAAGGATAAGCTATGTCATCTTGTAATGACATACTCAGATGAAGTGCTTTCAGAGACATGTGCACTGTTTCCCAGAGAAATCCACCGGTTTTCAACACATGAAGAACGAACACTCATGCCATGCTGTCCGGCAGTTATCGACCTGTGGTGCGAAAAACCTGTCACATTTCCTGTAATATCCGAGACCCGGAATAATTTATCTACGGCATTTTTAATCCGTGATAATCTGATTAAACTGATATCTGACCAAGGGCTTTCAGTGGAGCGGGCTTTGCTTGACGGGCTTTACATTTTATTGGAATTATATAAAAACCAGCCGGTCTCCAATGCACATATACAGGAATATTTTTCCGACCAGACGCTTAATGAACTGAATACCGCCATGGAAGATATCCATATCCCGGACGAAGATACATTTATCGAATGCAATGAGCTGCTTCAGGATTTATCAGTAAATTATCGTAAAGAGGGTTTATACACAGCCTTTCTTCAGCCTGTACTGACCGAGGCTTGTAAATACTCCAATATTTATTCACAGTCAGACAATAATTCCATAAGCCGCACCTTGCAAACATCGCAGAAACAATTTTGCTCAATGCTCACAGATTATGACATTGTTTTTCGCAATTATCTGGCAAACGAGCTGTTTTCCGACCTGATATCGCCTGAAGCAGCATCCACTAAAAAGATTATTGAACACATGATTATCAAAATGCAGTGGATTATGATTGAATACACTGCTATACGTCAAAGTCTTTTCTTGTGGTACAGTCACAATGCCAATAGTCCGTTGACATATGAAACCATCAGAGAGCATATTGTCATCATCTCACGCATGACAGGATATGATGACGATGACATACGTGAATATCTGGAAAACAGCTTTGCAAAGCTCATATGGGATTGGGGCTACGCCGCACTCATTATGGGAATTAGAAAATAATTACAAAGGAGATTTTTACTATGAGAGAAACAATTTTAGGCAATCACATACGAAAGGTTCCTTCCGTTGCAGTTGGATGCATGCGCCTTTCTGAAAAATCTAAGGATGAGATGAATCATTTTATTCATGCAGCTTTGGAACAAGGCGCATATTTCTTTGATCACGCCCGACCCGCAGGTGAAGGGCTTCATTGCCGAGGCGCTACGGAACAACCGCGATCTCCGGATGGCCGCGCTGAAAGTTCAGGAAGCTCGCGCGCAATATAATGTCACCGATGCCGATCGATATCCGCAGTTGAACGCCGCTTCCGATAGCAACTACCAGGGCGGACTCGACGGCCGGGGCTCTACCAGCAAGGAGTTCGAGGCCGGTGTGGCGCTGACGTTTGATGTCGATCTTTTCGGCAAGCTGAAGAATATGAGCGAGGCGGATCGGCAAAACTTTTTTGCCAGTGAAGAGGCCCAGCGTGCCGTTCATATCCTGCTGATTTCAAACGTGTCACAAAGCTATTTCAACCAGCTCCTGGCCAGGGCACAGCTGAACATAGCCCGAGATACATTGCAGAATTACCAACAATCTTATGCCTTTGTCGAACAGCAGTTGGTCACGGGCAGCAGTAATGTTCTGGCCCTGGAACAGGCCCGCGGCATGATTGAGAGCACTCGCGCGGATATCGCCAAACGGGAAGGCGAGCTGGCACAGGCGAACAACGCACTGCAACTGCTGTTGGGGAGCTACCAGACCCTGCCAAATGACACGCTCGAGCCGGAGCGGGATCTCAACCCGGTCACGCTGCCGCCCAACATCTCCTCGACCATACTGTTGCAACGACCGGATCTGATGGAGGCCGAGCATCAACTGCGGGCCGCGAACGCCAACATTGGTGCGGCCCGAGCGGCATTCTTTCCCTCCGTCACCCTGACCAGCGGGATTTCAAGCAGCAGCACGGATCTATCAAGCCTGTTTAGCGTTGCCAGTGGCATGTGGAATTTCGCGCCGAAAATCGAGATCCCTATTTTCAATGCGGGTCGAAATCAGTCCAACCTGGATTTGGCCGAGATCCGGCAGAATCAATCCATCGTGAATTACGAGCAGAAGATTCAAGCTGCATTCAAAGAGGTCGCCGATGCCTTGTCGTTGCGCGATAGCATCAGCGGGCAAATTACGGCCCAACAGCGTTATATCGCGTCATTGAAAATCACGCTACAACGAGCCCGCGCATTATATGAGAGCGGCGCCGTGAGTTATATCGAAATACTGGATGCGGAGCGGTCACTGTTTTCTGCTCGGCAAACCATTCTTGATTTGAAATATTCCCAGCAGGTAAATGAAATTAATCTGTTTACTGCTCTTGGGGGCGGCTGGATAGAGTGAAATATTTAATGGCAGTTAATTTTGGAGAAAATAATATGCGTCAATCAATGAAATTTGTACTTTGCGGTCTGGTCTCTCTGGCCATGGTACAGACGGTGCAAGCTGCGGAACAACATCACAGCATGGATATGGATATGAGCAGCATGGCATCCTCGGCAGAGCATCATGATATGGCGATGGCCAGCGCCGAAGCCACGCCGGAGCAGCAAGTCATCCATGCCAGCGGTGTCATCAAGGAGATCGATCTGGTCAATAAGAAGATCACCATAGCTCATGAGGCTATTGCTGCAGTCGGTTGGCCGGCGATGACGATGCGGTTTACCTTCACCACCCAGGATGACAGCATTAATGCTTTAACCGTTGGCGCTGCAGTTAATTTCTCGTTTATCCAGCAGGGCAATATTTCACTGCTGAAAACCATCAACGTCGTACCGTCCTGATGAGGAAGGCCCCATCCGCAAATAGCGATGGGGCACTGTTTTTCACCACCGGATAAATACGCCAGTATTACTCTCGATTTAGTAGAGGCGCCGATGTCTTCTTTAACCTTAAAATATACAGCAACCATCATCTGTAGCCTCATCGTGGGAGGGGTCATCTCTATTTCCGCCTACCGTTATCTCGGCTCGGTAGAAAAAGCGGCGTCGCAGTCATCGCCACCATCAGAGCGCAAGGTCCTGTTCTGGTATGACCCGATGAAACCCGATACCAAGTTTGATAAACCCGGCAAGTCGCCGTTTATGGATATGGATCTGGTGCCGAAATATGCCGATGAAGGCGGCGAGCAGCAGAGCGAGGGGGTTCGTATCGATCCGACTCTGGTTCAGAATCTCGGGCTGAAGACGGCCAAGGTCAGCAAAGGCAGCCTGCACTACTCTCAGACCATCCCGGCCAACGTCAGCTTCAATGACTATCAGTATGTGATAGTGCAGGCGCGCGCCGCTGGCTTTGTCGAAAAGGTCTACCCATTGACCATCGGCGACAAGGTGAAAAAAGGCACCCCGCTGATTGATATCACGATCCCGGAATGGGTTGAGGCACAAAGTGAGTTCCTGCTGTTATCCGGTACAGGCGGTACGCCAACCCAGATAAAAGGGGTTCTGGAGCGACTTCGTCTGGCTGGTATGCCGGAAGAGGATATTCAAAGGCTGCGTTCAACCCGCACAATCCAGACCCGTTTTACCATTAAAGCACCTATTGATGGTGTCATTACTGCGTTTGACCTGCGCACCGGAATGAATATTTCGAAAGATAAAGTAGTGGCTCAGATTCAGGGGATGGACCCGGTCTGGATCAGCGCTGCAGTGCCAGAATCTATCGCCTATCTGCTGAAAGATACGTCGCAGTTTGAAATTTCGGTACCGGCTTATCCGGATAAAACATTCCATGTCGAAAAATGGAACATTCTTCCCAGCGTGGATCAGACAACCCGTACGCTTCAGGTCCGTCTCCAGGTTTCTAATAAGGATGAGTTTCTCAAGCCGGGCATGAATGCCTATCTGAAACTGAATACCAAGAGCCAGGAGATGCTGCTGATACCAAGCCAGGCCGTTATCGATACCGGCAAAGAACAGCGCGTGATTACTGTTGATGATGAAGGCAAGTTTGTGCCGAAACAGATCCACGTTCTGCATGAATCACAGCAACAGTCCGGCATTGGCTCCGGCCTGAATGAAGGCGATA
>ERZ650312.528-NODE-528-length-21283-cov-6.870454_pt1 | contig 21283 bp, 22 predicted proteins | sample MGYA00376248_ERZ650312 | MGnify/ENA primary metagenome ERZ650312 (study PRJEB26733, sample SAMN07839316) | wastewater metagenome | biome: urban; feature: wastewater treatment plant; material: waste water | place: USA: North Carolina | collected 2016-07-28 ... | reverse complement strand
CTAAAAATTATGGTTGATAGTTTTGTTCAATACTTGATTTTTTGGGTGGAAAAGTAGAGATATAGGTTCGCCTAGCGGCGAACCGGATTATTATTCGGCTGAACAGTTATCTGTTATTTCCGATATTCTGACTAGGTCGTCAGCATCTTTTTCTAGTAATTCAAAAGCCTTGCCGTCTTCTTTTCTAATCCAACAGGCACGATTTTCGTCATATTCAAAAGACTTTAGGATTTCATTGCAGTGTAGTTTCATTGTATATACCCTCCATAGGCGTTAAATAAAAAAACCTAATTGCCTAAAACAGTGGTGCCCCGGAGTGGATTCGAACCAATGGCCTCAGAATTAGGAATTCTGCGCTCTATCCATCTGAGCTACCGGGACAAAAAGTAAAACGGAATTATATCAAATTCGTTTTTACTAAATCTTAAGAGAAAAATCTCCGATTAGTTTTTGAAAGATTGCCGTTAATTTTTCGATCTCTTCTGTCTCGACACACTCGTTAGGTGCATGTATCGTCTCGTTTCTAACCCCAAACTCCAACACTTTGATACCGTACTCGGCTATAAACCTTGCATCGCTCGTTCCGCCGGCCGTGGAAGCTTTAGGATTGATGCCGGATTCCTCGGCTATTATGTTTGAGAGTAGTCCAAAATATTGCTCCGATGAGTTGTTGCTGTCTATAATAAACGATTTTGAGCCGACCGATATTTTTAGCTCATAGTTATCAATCCCTTCGCCTGATAGAACCCCTTTTATAAAGTTCTCAATGTCAAGGTTGCTTGTGGCGGTGCTATTTCTAACATTAAACATTACGGTAATTTCGCTAGGGATTACATTGTGTTTGCCGTATCCGCCTTTTATATCGGTTACAACCAGTCTGCTAGCGCTAAAGTATTGATCGCCGTTATCCAGTTTTGCATCTGATATTTTTGGGAGTACTCTGGATAGGAGAGTTATCGGGTTTACAGCTTTTTCAGGATAGGCGGCGTGCCCACCTCTCCCTCTTATCGTCAAAACGCCGTTTACGGAGCCACGTCTACCGACCTTGATCGTATCGCCAAATACCGCTTCGCACGTCGGTTCCGCTACGATGCAGTAATCCGGCAGCATATCCAGCTCTTTTAGTTTTTCAAGCATATATACGGTTCCGAATTCGGCATCCCCCTCTTCGTCGCTTGTCAGAAGTACTGACAAGGTTCCACAAAAATCTTTTGCATTTTTTGCGGCATACAAAAAAGCGGCTACACCCCCTTTCATATCGGCAGCCCCGCGCCCAAAAATCACTCCGTCTTTCTCAAGGGCGGCAAACGGGTCGCTATTCCACCCCTCTCCGGCAGGTACTACGTCTATATGTCCGGCAAAACACAGATGTGGCCCATTGTTAAATTTTTTGTACAAAAATATATTTTCGACACCGTTTTTATTCGCATCTATCCTCTCAAATCCATCCAAATACTCCGCCGCAAACCGAGTGCACCCGTCAGAATCAGGAGTTAGGGATTTGAAGGCTATCAGCTTTTTGAGCAGCTCTACGGGACTCATATTATAAACTCCTTCACAAAGTTTCCACCCGCCTCTTTGGCCATTGCGAGTGCCTTTGAAGCCCTCTCAATCAGCGATATGTAGTCGTCGTCATGGTTGAATTTGGCCATGCCGATAGCGACATTGATTTTGAGCGGTTGTTCGGAGTAGACTAGTTTTGAGAGTTCGATTTTTGAGATGATTTTTTTTGCTATCTCAAGCGGCTTTTCATTGAATGTGTCGTCTATTAAAACAAGTATTTCATCTTCTCCGACACGGTATATTCTTTTGTCGTTAGCGAGTATGCTTTTGAGGGTGTTGGATAAAAAAATCAACACCTTGTCTCCTGCGAGATATCCCAGTTTTGCGCTAATATCCTGAAACTTTCCTATTTTTATGTATGCCACCGACAAATCACTTTTTTGCGTTGAGGCTTTTTGGAGGATAGAATCTACGTCCGACATAAAGGCTTTTTTGTTTAGCAGTTTTGTGAGTGGGTCGTATCTCGATTCGCCAAGCGCCTGTTCCAGATCTGTTTCAAGTTTTCTTATGTGTCCGTCCGAGCGCCTTAGCTCTTCTAGGAGTTGTCCTTGAAAAGAGAGCATTGATGAGATGATTTTTTGGTAATCTATATGTATGCCGTCCGGAGCCTCTGTTTGGATACTATCAAGATAGTCCCCCTGTGCCAAGATAGCTTTTGACATAGATTTGTTGCTGACGGTGAATGCGTCTATGCTTTGCTTACACATCTTCATATATTTTTCCAACTCATCGTCTCTTGATTGCTCACTGCAATCTTCGGAGTATCTTTTGAAGAGTTTTGCAATATCCGGATTATCGACATCGGACATGAGTTCTTTAAATACTCTGTCATAATATTTAGGATACGCCGGTGTCATCGTGTCTGAGAGTTTTGTTATCGCTTTGTCTCTGATTTTGCCGATAAACTCTAATATCTCATCTTTTTCCAAAGTTAAAACGCCTCTTCATCAAAAATGGTTCATTTTATTAAAAAAAATATTAACCTTGCTGGATACTCATAATACGGCAATAAACTATTTGCTATAATTATCGGCACAAATTTTAGATTTTTATCAGGTAAAAACTTGTTAAATAAGATAGTATTCTCATTTTTAGTTTCTTTGTTTTTTTCATCCAGTGTTTTCGGACAAAGCGGATCCGATGGTATATTAAAATCGTTTGATGATAAAAACAAAATTTTATCTTCGATTGTAAGTGCGGTTTTGGATATTTATTTGCAGACGAACGGTTACGGTGAGCTTCACGAGTTTGCCATAAACAATAAGTCCAAAAAAATATTTTTCAAAACAAAGTTGGCCGGCGAGGAGAGACCTCTCAGCGTCAGCGTCGGTAAGTATGAGCTTTTAAAAGAGGAAGGGAAGCTGTTTTTTGTCTGCAGGGAGGTCTCGACCGATAGGGAGTGGCTAAACGTTGCGGCAAAAAATTTTTTAAAAGAGCGGAAAATAGAGATTCCCTCTAAATATTCAATATTAATTTCGACGGTGATGTGATGGGTATAGATATAAAAGCAATGATTGTAGATGATAGTATGACTATCAGAAAAATCATCAAAACGAACCTTGATAAAATGGGCATTAATAATGTTTTGGAGGCCGGCGACGGCGAGGCGGCTCTTAGACTACTGGCGGCAAACACAGATACCGGTATCTTGTTTTTGGATTACAATATGCCTATTCTAAATGGGTTTCAGACCGTCAAAAAGATGAGAGAGTACGCAAATCTGGCGCACGTAAAAATAGTAATGGTGTCAAGTGCGATTACAAAACCTCTTTTGGCCGAGTTTCAAAATCTAGGGATTGCCGGATTTATCTCAAAACCGTTTGATATGCAGAAATTTAACGATATAGTTTTGCCTATTTTGGAGGCTCCGATAGTGGGCGGAACCTTTGTTGATTCAGAGGGGATTCCAAAATCCGATGTTTTGAGATTATTTGGGTCTGAAAGCCCTATGGTCAGCTTTGACGGCAAAAAAATTGCTTTTAATTTTCAAACCGAAAAAATTACGATAGATGCCGATACGATAGCCAGATGCGGCTCTATATATACCGAGTTATCCGAATAAGCTAACAATGGAGTCGTCTATCTCAGACAACTCCCCTTTTTTTAATCTCTCTTTTGCCGCCATAACTTTTTGGATAAAAAACGACTTTTCTGTAGTCTCTATATCTTTTGAGGTTTTTATCTTAAAAAGTATTTTGTCGTAAAAAATCAAACTTTTTGCCACCAGAAAAGAGTGCAAATCTTCGCCGCTCATCGCCTTTATCTGCTCGTTTTGCTCTATCTCCAAAAGTCTTGCAGAATCAAAATCTCCTGCCGCCAAAAGTTCGTACAAATCCCTGTGCGCCTCAAACATCTCAGAGCCTATTCTGTTTGCCGCCATATCGAGAAGCGTATGGTTTTGTAGCATACTTTTGATCGCCGAGGCCTCTGCCGGATCGTATTTTGAGATGTTTAACCGCTCTCTGTCTCCATCTTTTTTTATCTTAAACGTTGAGATCGGGACATTTAGGAGTGCGCTAGCAAGCCTCCTATTCTCCTCCAAAAAGATTTTGTTGGAGGCCGCTAATATCTCTTTTGCCTCGTTTGCCGCCCTCTCTTTGTCATTTTGACTGGACATATCGTATTTTTTTACGATGCTTTCAAACAAAAACTCCATAAACGGTTTTGATTTTCTAAAAATATGAGCCAGTTCGTTTGTTTTCCCCTCTTTTATCATATCTGCCGGATCAAACCCTTTGTCAAAAACGGCTACCCCGCCCTCTATCGAGGATTCCGTGAGTAGTTTTGCCGATTTATATGCCGCATTCAGTCCTGCCCCATCGGTATCAAAAGCAAGCACCGCTTTTGCTTCAGCCTTTTTGATAAACGGGAGATGCTCTTTTGTCAGCGCCGTCCCAAGTACCGCAACCGCATTCGTAAATCCTGCCTGATGGAGCATGATAACGTCCATATACCCCTCGCAGACGATTAGCTCTCTGGTTTTAAATATCTGCTCTTTTGCTAGATTAATTCCGTAAAAGACTTTTGATTTATTAAAGAGTCTTGTTTGGGGGGAGTTGATATATTTGGCCGGATGATTGGTGATTGTCCTGCCGCCGAAGCCGATTATTTTGCCGTTTTGGTTTTTTATTGGAAACGTGATCCTCTCAACCTGCCTTGCAAATATTCTCCCGCCCTCTTCACCGAAAATTCCGGTTTCTACGGCATCCACGGATGACAAGAACGAGCTTTTTAAAAAAGCTATTTGCTCAGAGGATGACGGCGCATATCCTAGCTCAAACCTCTCTATCTGGCTCTCGTAAACCCCTCTTTTGAGTATATACTCCCTTGCGGTTTTATTGTTCTCCAGATTTTTTTTAAAAAAATCGTTAAACCTCTCCAGTATGTCTGTTTTTTTGGTTTGCGCCGTTGTGTATTCGAGCTTAAAATTAAACATATCGGCAAGCTTTTCAATGGCCTCCGCATAGCCGATTTTTTCATAATCCTGGACAAACTTTATCGCATCTCCGGAGGCGTGGCACCCGAAACAGTGGAAAATCCCTTTTGTGGAACTAACAACAAAACTAGGTGTTTTTTCGGCATGAAACGGGCAGCAGGCCTTGAAGTTGGAGCCGTATTTTTTTAGCTCTACATAGCTCCCTACTACGTCTACTATGTCTATAATTTGCTTGAGAGATTCGATGGATTCGGTTTTTATCATACGTTCATTATAACTTAGATTTGATACAATTTTTTTATGGACGGCGGTTTGGATTTGAGAGATCCCATATTCGGTTTTGCGGCGTTAGCCGGTATTGCAATGGTTATAGCGACCGTTAGTATCGTATTGTCAAAAATAAAAACCGATACGGAGACAAAAGCGGTCAGACGGTTTTTGAACAAGTTTGCCCCCGCAAAAGAGGAGGCAGACTACGGTGAGCTGTTGGTCTCATATCCGAAAAGCTACGAGATACTCACAAAGCTATCCGGCGTATATGTTGATAACGGTGATTTGGAGGGTGCCCTAAAAATCAATTTGGCCATTTTGGAGCACCTCACACACTTTGAGAAAGAGAAAAAAGCCGCCGTGTTATCCTCAATGGGGGATATATATACAAAAGGCGGTTTTTTGCAACGTTCCGTAGAGGCGTATGAAAAAAGCCTTTTTTTGTCTCCCAGAAACCAAAAAACACTAGATTCTCTCGTTTTTTTGTATGAAAAAAGGGGGGAGCTTGAAAAGGCGCTTGACGGTTTGGATGCTCTTGAGGAGTTGGGGGTTAATGTGTCGGCAAAAAAAGAGTTTATCTCTCTTGCAGCCAAACTCTCAAAAGCAGTTACGGAGAGGCAAAAATTGGATACCCTAGAAGGGTACAGTGGCAATATCCCTTATTTTAAAAGGGAGAGGCTCAGACTGGCTATCATTTTAGATAAGATTGCGGCAGAAAAATTTTTGGAAGAGAGTTTTGACGACTCGCTCCTTGATGTCGTCTGGCAAGCCGATCTAAAAGGGTTTGAAAAAGTTTCAAATCCTATGTTTAAAGCCGTTCTGGACGGAAAAAAGCTAATTTCGTATGAGGGCAAAAGCGGAGTATTGGAGCTTGACGCATTTCGGGCGCTAAAAAAAACAGACTACGGAGAGGATGCAGCCTTGGTATTTGAGTATTCGTGTCAAAAATGTTCGTACGTCGATATAGACTATTTTTTTATTTGCAAAAACTGCCATGCCGAAAACTCATGCAGGCCAAAAACGATCTTATCGAAAAACCCTTTCGGCGGTGAGTTTTCTTTGGAGAGTTGGTGAAGCGGATACATATATATACGGACGGCTCTAGCCTCGGAAATCCCGGAGCCGGCGGATATTGCGGCATACTCGAATATGAGAGAAACGGAGAGAAACACACAAAAACCGTTTGCGGGGGAGAGGCTCACACCACAAATAACAGGATGGAGCTAAAAGCGGCTATCGAGTCCATAAAGGTTTTAAAAGAGCCGTGCGAGATAACTCTGGTTACAGATTCGGAGTATGTGGCAAAGGCCATTAACGAATGGATTTACGGATGGGTAAAAAAGAGCTTTAAGGGGGTAAAAAACGTAGATTTGTGGGAGGAGTATATCGCAGTCTCAAAAGGGCACAAGATTAAAGCGTCGTGGGTGAGGGGACATAGCGGGCATCCGCAAAACGAAGAGTGCGATAAAATAGCAAAATCGCAAGCCGAGATATACCAAAAAAATGGGAAATAAGTATGTCGTTTGACGAACTAGAGAGAAATATACAATATACGTTTAAAAACAAAGAGCTTTTGACTCACGCTTTGACGCACAAAAGCTGTAAAAAACCGTATAACAACGAGAGGCTCGAATTTTTGGGAGATGCCGTTTTGGACTTGATAGTGGGGGAGTATCTGTATATCAAATTTCCGACTGCCAACGAGGGTAATCTCTCAAAAATTAGAGCCTCTATAGTTAACGAAAAAGGGTTTATGCGGTTGGCCAATGAGATTAGTCTAGGTAAATACATCATGATCTCAAACGCCGAAGAGAATAATAGTGGACGAAATAAACCGTCGATTTTATCGAATGCTTTTGAGGCCTTGATGGGAGCCGTGTATCTTGAGGAGGGGCTAGAGACTGTCAGACGGATTACCGTAGAGATGATGGAGAGGGTGTATCCGAAAATCGACCTAATGACGCTATTTAGCGACTACAAAACCTCTTTGCAGGAGTTGACTCAGGCTAGGTTTGGTGTAACTCCGGAGTATATTATGGTAGGCTCAACCGGACCGGATCATAAAAAAGAGTTTACGGTAGAGGTTTTGGTGAACAAAAAATCTTATGCCAAAGCTACGGGGCCTAGTAAAAAAGAGGCCGAACAGGAAGCGGCAAAAATAACTTTGGAAATTTTGAAAAAAGGGCAGTAGGTGAATAGTTTTGGGATGGCTCTTAGGGTAACTACCTTTGGCGAGTCGCACGGAGCCGGTATAGGGTGCGTAATTGACGGAATGCCGGCCGGCGTTGCGGTGGATACTCAGTTTCTGCTATCAGAGATGGACAAGAGGAGACCGGGGAAAAATCTTTACTCTACGCAGCGGAGTGAAGAGGATATGCCGGAGATATTAAGCGGTGTATTTGACGGCATAACGACCGGAACCCCGATAGCTGTTCTCATACGAAACAAAGACCAAAAATCTGCCGATTATAGCGCTGTGGCAAATAGCTTTAGACCGGGGCATGCAGATTTTGGGTATATGTCAAAATACGGTATCAGAGATTACAGAGGGGGCGGCAGAAGCTCAGCCAGAGAGACGGCGGCTAGGGTGGCGGCCGGAGCTTTTGCAAAAATGCTCTTGCGGGAGTTTGGGATAACGGTAGACTATGGGGTATTTCAGATAGGTGAGTGTGTCGCCGAAACAGAGGATTTCGAGTTTGCAAAAGAGAGTGAGATATTTGCCCTCTGCCCGCTAAAAGAGTCGGAGATGAAGCAAAAGATAGGGGAAGCGAGGGATTCGCACGATTCTGTCGGTGGTGCCGTCAAAGCCAGAATATCAGGGGTTGCGGCAGGTCTCGGCGAGCCGTTGTATCACAAGTTTGATTCACAGATTGGTGCCCTTATGATGGGGATAAACGGTGTCAAAGCGGTTGAAATAGGGACAGGAACCAAGGCTTCGTCTATGAGAGGCAGCCAAAATAACGACCAGCGTGACAAAAACGGCTTTTTATCCAACAACGCAGGCGGTATACTGGGCGGCATCAGTACGGGGCAAGATATCGAGCTAAAGGTTTATTTTAAGCCAACGCCATCGATATTTGTCTCTCAGCAAACCGTAAATGTAAACGGTGAAGAGGAGATAATGAACCTAAAAGGGAGACACGATCCGTGCATAGCCGCCAGAGGTGCCGTAGTCGTCGGTGCAATGGCTGCATTGATAACCGCCGATATGCTCCTTTTGAATCTCTCCTCAAAGCTTGAATCTCTCAAAAAAATATACGGTTAATTTTTTAAAAGGTGTGATACAATCACACCCTCAAAAATAACCCCCTAATGTGCCCGTAGCTCAGCTGGATAGAGTTTCAGATTGCGATTCTGAAGGTCACAGGTTCGAATCCTGTCGGGCACGCCACTAAAAAATTATAATACACCAAAAACTCCTGTGCTACAATACTGCAAACAAAACAGGAAACAATATGCTTTTTACTAATGAAAATGAACATACCTATAGATTCGGCGATCATGGTCCAAAATATATAGCCGTTGGGCCAAATATCGATTTCGGTGTCGTGGTTATTACCCCAGGCGAAGAGCATCCGTGTCATGCCCATGTAAAACAAGAGGAGTCTTTTTTTGCTTTGGAGGGGGAGTGTGAAGTGTGGGTGGACGGAGTGCTCGTAGTCCTAAGAGCAGGAGACTATCTGCAATGCTCCCCTGGCGAAGCACACTACTTTAGAAACGTATCAGACAAAAATTTCAAATCGGTATTTGTAAAATCTCCGCACTTTGATGAAAAAGATAGCGTCTATATCGAATGGAAGCCGGGGCAAGAGTTTAAAAAACAGTTTTAACCCAAAAATCTAACCGGCAAAGAGATCGTAAATACGGCTCCACCCTCCGTATTCTCGGCTCTTAGTGTCCCCCCAAAATGCCTCTCGATTAGCTCTTTTGACATATACAGCCCTATCCCTATACCGCTCCCTTGCTCTTTTGTCGTAAAATACGGCTCAAATATCCTGTCTATAAGCTCCGAAGCAATTCCGCCTCCGGAGTCTTTGACGCTTATCTCTATGTTGTCCTCTTTTTTGACGGTGTATATCTCTATCTTTTTTACGTCGCTATTTTGCTTGACGGTTTCATCGGCTGCATTTGCCAAAAGATTCAAAAACACCTGTTTAAATTCGTTTTTATAGCCTGAGACGACGTGTCTCCCCGCTTTTGTATCGATAAGCTCTATATTGTCCCCCTCCATCTTTGGGGTTACAATCATAATTACCTCGTTTATTGCATCCTCGACGCAAAAGTCCAGTCTCTGTGCATCCGGCAAAAACAGATTTCTAAAGCTGTCAATGGTTTTCGACATTTTTTGTATAACATCCATCGACTCGGTTTTAAAAGAGTCCATATCCTCTTTTGAGAGCTCTTTCATATCGTACAAAAAGTGTATATTTTGGACATACATCCCAAGGGCATTTAGAGGTTGTCTCCAGTGGTGGGCAACGGCTTGCATCATCTGTCCCATCTGGGCCAGCTTGGATTGTTCAAACATTGCCTTTTCACGCTTGCTGTTTTTTTCTACCTCTTTTGCCACCCTATCCTCTAGTGAGGCGTTCAGGGTTCGCAGTTCGTCTGTGGCTCCTATTACTTTTTGTTCCAATATCATATTGTGATGTCTTAGGGTTCCAAGATACAAAAAGGCGATAGGGATAGCAAATAGCAATACCGTTGCGGCCGAGAGGGCACCTTTGAGCGCCGCTTTTTTGAGCAGGTCGTTGATTGAGCCGACCTCTATATCTACCCCTACGGCATAGATATTTCCGTTTTGTGATTTTAACGGGACGAATACGCTTCTAAAGTGCCCCCATTTGTCCTCGTAGGAGGCGTATTTGTGTTGTCCGCTTTTGAGGGCTTCAAGTAGCATCGGGTCGGCATCGTCGTAAGAGTCAAAAAATCTGGTTAGATTTTTCCCTGTTTTTAGCTCCTCCTGTGTTGCGCTACTGGCACTAAAACGGATTTTTTTATCATCTTCAAAAACGGTGTATGCGTACTTTACTCCGGTTGCCGTTGCAAAATTTGAAAGTTTTTTGATATTCGAGAAATCGGTATCCGGCGAAATCGTATTTTTTTGCATTTTAGTGTCATGAAACCTATCCGGCAAAACCATAGGGACGGCCTGTGCGATAGAGTGTAGCTTTGAATCTATCTCCCCTTCTATCCTCTCTTTTTCCGTAGCGTAGCTGTACCATGAGGTGAGGATAATCCCCAATAAAAAAACTAAAAAAGCAACCGTAATTTTGCTTTTTTCTATTAAATTGCTATTCATTATTTTTCCCGACTGACATTATGGTTAGTTTATGTTTTTTTATTTGAGCCGTAGCTTAAAATTTAGGTTATAGCCAACTTTTAAATGTTAACATCGGAGTATTTTTGACGGGCAGGTAAAAATGGAGTTTTCAAAGATGATAGGGATAGGTGTTGCGGGTAATTTTACCGGACATTTGGAGCAGGCAGGGGAGTCTGCCGATTTTGCGGATGTGATAACGGCGGAGGAGGGGGCTCCAAAGGGGATATTCCCTTTTTACCTTCCGTCCCATCCGACTAGCACTCTGGCCACATATCCCATTTCGTCGCATGAGATAAATATGCCGGATGCCGATTCTAATCTTCAGGCGGAGCCGGAGGTTGCCATAGTATGTGATATAGAGTATGTCGACAAAAAGGTGGCAGGGCTAAGGCCGAAATTTTTTGGGGCGTACAACGACTGCTCAATTCGTCGCACTAAACAGACTAACGGGGATGGTGCGGTAAAAATAAGTAGCAAAAAAAATTGGGGTTCAAACTCAAAAGGTTTGGCAAAAAAACTCCTCCGTGTAGATAGCTTCCAAAAAGGTGGGATGATGGACGGATACAGGATCGCCTGTTATCTAAAGCGTGAAGGGGCGCTATACCCTTACGGCATAGACTCTGCCGTATCGTCGTATAGCTATTTTCACGGCAAGCTACTAGATTGGATAGTCGAGAGGATAAATAACCAAAAAGAGGGTGGCCCGCTGGAGGATGTCGGCTTGCTGATTGGAGAGTGCGGCTACCCGAAAGAGGCGGTAATCAGCATAGGGGCAACCAGATATACCGAATTCGGAGAGGGTGGGTATCTGCAAAAAGGGGATGAGGTTTTTACTGTTTTATACCCGTCGGATATCTATGACAAAGAGAGCATTTATGAGGCGATACTAGAGGGGTGGTCGGAACTTGACGGGATCTCTAGTTTGCATCAGATAGTCAGATAGTGGCTTCAGGTACTTTTTGGCTACAATCTAAAAAGAAAAATTTTTGCCGGAGCGCAAAATGGATGAAACTAAAAAAATCAGATACGGCGACTTCCTAAAAGAGGTGAGTGTAAATCACGTTCGTATAAGCTATAACGATTTGGCACCAAAAGAGGGTGCCAGACCGCCGGAGAGGATAAAACTCCGCTCGATAGATATTTATAGACTTTTAGCACCGTATATCGGAACCAGATTTACCGAACAGCTGAAAGCCGTTGTTCCGTTGGCTTTATATATGGTTTTGTTTCAAATATTTATCCTTAGGCAGGGGATAACTGATGCAACTGTTATAGGGCTGGGTCTTGCTGCCGTAATAATAGGACTTATGCTGTTTATGGAGGGGATAAAGCAGGGGCTTATGCCTTTTGGCGAGGCAATAGGGAATACGCTTCCGAAAAAAGTAGGTCTCTTTATTGTTTTGTTTATAGCCTTCCTGTTGGGTATCGGCGTTACGTTTGCGGAGCCGGCTATAGGTGCATTAAAGGCTGCCGGCTCACTTGTGAAGGCAGAGAAAGCACCGTATCTATATGCTCTTTTAAATGATTATTCCGGTGCGCTTGTATTATCGGTTGGTGTCGGTGTCGGTGTTGCGGCAGTTATAGGAACAATGAGATTTTTGTATGGCTGGGGATTAAAACCTCTAATATATATTACCGTAATACCGTCGTTGGCATTGACAACTTATTTTAGTTTGAATGAATATCTAGCACCAATTCTTGGTCTTGCTTGGGATTGCGGCGGGGTTACTACGGGGCCCGTTACTGTTCCGCTGGTGCTGGCTCTAGGGATTGGGATAGCCTCTGCCGCAGGAAAAGGCGATTCATCGCTTTCCGGATTCGGTATTGTGACCTTGGCCTCCGTATTTCCGGTATTGGCGGTTATGTTGCTCGGTTTGTATCTTTATACGGCTATCACACCTCAGGATATTATAGCTTCCGCCTCCATGTCGGCAATAGGCGGGAATATTATAAAACCTTGGTACTCCACTAGCCCTTATGAAGAGATGGTTTTAGGGGTTAGGGCCATAGTGCCCCTTGTTATATTCTTGTTTGTCATTATGAAGATAGTACTCAGGGAGAGGCTAAAAAATTTCGGCACGATAATGTACGGAATTACTCTTGCGGTAGTAGGGATGATGATCTTTAACATTGGGCTTACATACGGACTCTCAAAGCTAGGTGGGCAGTCCGGCTCATTGATACCGTCGGCATTTTGCACGATTGAGAGCGGAGGCACTACGATTGCGGCTCTATATCCATATTTTGCAGGAGTTGCGGCGGCTCTATTTTTTGCTTTTGCATTGGGATTCGGCGCTACACTTGCTGAGCCGGCCTTGAATGCACTCGGTCTAACGGTTCAAAATCTTACAAACGGTGTTTTCAAAAAATCAGCTTTAATGTATTCCGTATCGGTGGGTGTAGCATTGGGTATTATGTTGGGAATCATAAAAATAATATACGACGTGCCGTTGGCCTATATGTTGCTAGCCTCCTATGCCGTCGGGCTTATTTTTACATATTTTTCTACGGAGGAGTTCGTAAATATAGCATGGGATAGTGCAGGGGTTACTACGGGGCCGATTACCGTCCCTTTGGTGCTTGCTATGGGGCTTGGTTTCGGAAATGCGCTAAATGCCGTTGACGGTTTCGGTATTTTGGCAATGGCTTCGATATGTCCGATTATCGCTGTGCTTGCCATGGGTATTTATGCCAGATTTAAAGCCGGAGAGTTTAAAAGAGACGATGTGATATTGCAAACGGAGGTTAGCAGTGGTACAAACTAAAAGACAAATAACTATATTGACAGATCTTGAATTAATTACTTGCATTGTGCAAAAAGGGTGTGCCGATGATATAGTAAAGGCAGCCTATGAAGCAGGAGCGCAGGGGGCAACGGTGAATTATGCTCACGGGTCGGGCGTGAGAGAGAAGCTCGGTATTTTTGGGGTTGCGGTAGAGGCAGAGAAAGAGATAATACAGATAGTTGTCGCCAGTGAACAAATCAACAGGGTGTTTGATGCTATGTATTTGGCCGGAAAACTTGACACTCCTGGGATGGGCTTTATGTATGTCACAAAGCTCCAGAAGGCGGCTACTTATATCCCGCAAGAGGTGTTGGCAAAAATAGAGGCAAAGAGCCATGTATAACAATAGGCAAATGTGCTTGATTACCGCAATTTTGCCTATGGCAACGGTTATGCCTATCGTTAGAGAGCTACACTCAATGGGTATATTTACGGCAAACAAGAGTACCGCTAGAGGTAGTAGCAATACGAGCAAGATACATGATGTTGAGATGGAGATTATGACCGTTTTGATTGATGAAGAGCGCTCAGATGAGATATTTGAGCTAATCTACGATAGGGGCGGCCTTTTCCAACCTAGCCATGGGCTTATATATCAAACTGCCGTTTCACTTTGTAGCGATTATTTGCTTCCAGATAGCTAGTTTTTTTTCAAAACTAACACAGGCATAGGCCGGTGACGGGGAAGGGAGTAGTTTTGTCTCTAGCTGCAGATAGGGGAAATGCTTTTTATAAAGACGCTCTGCCGTCCGTCCGGTAAAAAACACTTTTTGGATATTCGGGAATCTCCCAAGTAGATTCGGTATCTCGTTTGGCTTTGTATTTTTTAGGTTGCTATCCGATGAGTTTACCCTCTCGCAAGCGGCGACCACGTCCCAAAGCGCTATTTTTGAGTTGCGTAGTAGCCTTATCTTCTCCTCTTTTGTGTTGACGCAAACACCGTATATATCACCAAGAAGCCTCCAGAACTGATTTTTTGGATGGGCATAATAAAACATCTCTTCAAATGATTTAAGACTGGGGAAGCTCCCAAGTATCAGTATCTGTGAGCTTTCATCTACGATAGGGGGCAGGGGATGCGATACAAAACCCATAACCGTCAAAATCTTTTTTGATAAACGCTAAACAGATAATCTTTTCCCGCTACCGCCGTGTGGCATGCATAACACTCATTTGCGTCGCCGCCCCACGGTTTGTATGAGCCGTCCGGATTTTTGATAAATCTGGCATACCCCCAGCCTCCGGTAGCGACAAACTTTTTATCGTTTTTTATCATATATTCGACTCTTTGGATTTTATCCGCCTCTAATCCGTCTGGGAAGCTATCCATCGGCTTTGTGCTCCACCCTATCTTGACGATTATCGCTCCATTTGGGAGTTTATCCCCTTTTTTGAACGCTTTTTCATTTTTTGGGTCAACCAGAACATATCTGAGTTCGTTTTTGTCTCTCCTCCAATGCGTTGCCGCAACCTGCCAATTTTCGTATCCCTGTATAGTTTTTAGACTAAGGCCGTTTTTTTCTTGTATGTCGGGGAGATTTTGCCCAAAGAGAGATGCGACGGCAAGCGGCAAAAAAATAGCTTTTTTCATGGGAGCACTCCAAATGGTGTTTTGCTTTAGTGTACTGTTTTAAGGTAAAATCAAAGTAAAAAGGGTTGTTTTGGGGTTCGAGATTTTTTTGATTGCGGTCGGTCTTGCTATGGATGCGGCTGCGGTATCGATGGCTATAGGGGCTAGACACAAAAACATAGGGAGGGCGGCGATCCTAAAACCGTCCGCTATGTTTGGACTTTTTCAGGGGATTATGCCGCTTCTCGGATTTGCGGTTGCTCTTTCGTTTTCGTCGGTTGTGGAGGCCTATGACCACTTCATATCGTTTGGCATTTTGGCTGCCTTGGGGGGCAAGATGATATATGAGGGGTTCCATGAGGATGATGAGAAAAAAGAGATTGGGCTCGGATTCAGGCTTTTGACCGTTTTGGCGATTGCTACAAGCATCGATGCGCTGGCCGTAGGGGTAACACTGGCCTTTTTGAACCAAAATATTATCGTCTCGGCGTTTGTAATAGCTATCGTAACATTTATTTTGTCGGCTGTCTCCGTCGTAATCGGACACAAAATCGGCGAGAGACTGGAGGGCAAAGCGGAGATTTTCGGCGGCGTAGTCCTTGTGGCGATAGGGATAAAAATAATGGTCGAGCATCTGTTGACTTAGGCCGTATATAATAAAATATTAAAAAACAACAGAACTATAATATAAGGATTTTAAATGCCATTAAGTATGTCTGCTATACGAAACACCTTTAGAATCCTAAAAAACGGTAGAGTCTCAATGGTGCTAACGGCGATGCTTTCATCGGGTGTGCTTATGCCGATTGAGGGGGTGGCCGCACCCCGCAAGGCGGTAGCGTAGTAGCGGGAAGCGCTACAATCAACCAGTCGGGCACCACTACAAATATCAATCAAGCAAGCAATAAAGCGGTAATAAACTGGAATAGCTTTGGTGTAGCTAAAAACGAAGTTGTCAATTTTAACCAACCAAGCGTATCTAGCGTCACTCTAAATAGAGTAGTCGGCAACTCCCAATCGGCAATAGACGGGATGCTAAAAGCAAATGGGCAGGTATTTTTGGTCAATCCAAACGGTGTGCTCATTTCCAAATCCGGCTCTATAAATACGGCAGGCTTTTTGGCAACGACCAAAAGTATTAGCGATAACGACTTTATGAACGGCAACTATAAATTTACCGCAAATGACAAATCGCAAAGCTCCGGCGTTGTCAATATGGGAACCATCAATATATCCGACTCCGGCTACGCCGTACTTGCCGGAAACAACGTATCTAACCTAGGAACCATAAGTGCAATAAAAGGAAAGATTCATCTTGTCGGCGCAGATGAATATACAATCAATCTAAACGGCAACTCTTTAGTATCTCTTAGGGTAGATAAAGGGGTGGTCGATGCCCTTGTTGAAAACTCAGGCGCAATAATAGCCGACGGGGGCGAGGTATACCTAACGACCAACTCTGCCAATGAGCTTTTAAATTCGGTAATCAATAACACCGGTATCGTAAGGGCGCAAACGATAAATGAGATTATAGGCGGCAACGATGTCGTATCGGCCGGCAAGATAGAAATTTATGCTCACGGCGGAACGGCAAATATATCCGGTACACTAGACGCATCCGCCCCAAACAGAGGCGATGGCGGTTTTATCGAAACATCGGGTAAAACGGTGAGGATTGCAGACGGTGCAATCATTACCACAAAAGCTGCAAACGGCAATAGCGGAACATGGCTAATTGATCCGGTTGATTTTACTATTGCGGCAAGCGGCGGAGATATGACGGGTGCTACGCTTAGCACAAATCTCGGTAACGGTAACGTTATTATCCAAAGTTCATCCGGTTCATCAGGCTCTAACGGGGATATATATGTAAAAGACGATATCAGCTGGAGTGCTAATAATACGCTTACCCTTAATGCTTATAGAAATATTTATATCAACAGCGTAATCACGGGTAGCGGGGCAAGTAGCAAAGTCGCCCTATTGTATGGGCAAGGGGCTGTTGCTAGCGGCAATACGGCAATTTATGATTTTGGTCTCACGAGTGTTAGCAGTAGCGTTACCGGTAATAACTTTTCCGGCCAAATCAAGCTCTCATCCGGTGCCAACTTTAGTACAAAACTCGGGAGCGACGGAACAACGATAAACTATACGGTTGTCAACAATCAAACTGATTTGGCGGCTATTGCGCTTTCCGGCAACTATGTACTTGGAAGCAACATAAGTCTAAGCGGCACATGGACACCTATCGGGAGTTCTGCTACAAAATTTTCCGGTATGTTTGACGGGCTTGGGCATAGCATAAGCGGCTTATCCGTCTCGGGCAGTGTCACCGACGGCGGCTTGTTTGGATATACGGATACTACGTCGATTATTAGGAATGTCGGCATTAGCGGTGGTACCGCAAGCGGTAGCTCTAGCTCCGGTGGTTTGGTAGGTGTCAACAAGGGTAAGGTGTATAACGCATATTCGGCGGCTACCGTAAACGGCAACAACGGAGTCAGCGGAGGATTGGTAGGGATAAACACTGCTACCGGTACGATTTACAATGCGTATGCTACAGGTAGCGTTTCCAGTGACGGGTCATCAACTGGCGGCCTCGTCGGTTCTAATGCCGGTACGATTTACAATACGTTTGCCACGGGCAGCGTCACCAACAACGGCGGCTTTGTTGACGGCGGCGGTTTAGTCGGTACAAACACGGGCTCAATCGCCAACTCTTATGCTACAGGAAATGTCAGCGGTGATTATAATAATAACGGCGGCTTGGTCGGAACCAACGACAGCGGCGCAACAATCTCTAAATCGTATTCTACGGGAACAACAAGCGGCACAGGTGCTACAAACGGCGGTTTTGTCGGCAATAATGCAGGTACAATCTCCGACTCTTTTTGGGATACGACAACATCCGGTACATCAACCGGAGTCGGAAGCGGCACAACAACCGGCACAACCGGCAAAACAACTGCGGATATGAAAACCGCATCTACATACTCAGGCGCATCTTGGGATATTACTGGCTCGGAAACACTATATCCGACACTCACGTTTGGCAACGGCACAAATAGCGGACATGTTTGGAATGCAAAAACCCCGACAAACCTAAATATACCGGGCACGCCAGCTTCTTCCGGTTCAGGCTCTTCAGGCTCTTCAGGCGGCACAACATCAACACAAAACAGTACACCAACACCAACGACCACACCCACAACCTCCGGAACAAGCACGACAACAAATAAAACATACAAAAAAATGTTAGTTTTAAATAGCGATGGTACAACATCAGAATCAACAATGTCGCCGGAACAGGCACATATTTTATTGGAAAAATATAACAATATGCAGATGGCAGCAACAAAACATTCTGAAGATGTTTCAGAATTTTTAACTAGCTATGCAGATTTCCTCGATACCGCCGCCTCATTCGGTCTTTCAAGAGGCGGTATCGTATCAAAAGACGCCAATACTGTACTATTCGTAACCGATATTGCCTATCGGTCAATATCTGCAAACAATAGTGTCGATAGGCAGCGTGTTTTTGAACAAATAGGTGGTATGCCAGCAGAATTAAATGAGGTCTACAAAACGCAGTAGCTAAATCTGGCGCATTTTTAACAATAGACAGCAAATAATAGATGGCTTAAACAGGTTTAAATAAATTTTTAGAAAGAAAACAAAATGACACAAAAAATAAAACTATCTTTTTTTGCATCTTGTGCTGTTTTTGCATCTGCAACACTGGCTTATGGTGCCGATGTTCCAACGGTCGGTAATCGGCCACGGCTGATGGAGATACCGGAAAAACAAAAACCGGAGCCAAAAATAAATATCAAGCCGCAAGAAGACCAGATAAGCGATATAGCAAAAGACAGCAGTAAAACTCTTTTGATAAATGATTATAAATTTGTCGGCGACAGACTGATCCCCGCACAAGAGCTGAATGCAATCGTAGAGCCGTATAAAAATAGAGAGCTTAATATCAAAGATATTATGAATATCACAAAGCTTGTTACAAAAAAATATCAAGATAGCGGCTACATCATTGCGTTTGCCTATATTGCGCCAAAGTCGTATCAGGACGGGGTTTTGACGATCTCTACAAAAAGCGGCATATACGGTGATGTGAAGCTATCTAACAGCTCTTTGGTGTCAGACTCGGCAATAGGCAAAATACTAAATAGCAATAAAGGCAAATATATAACCTCCGGCTCCCTTGAGCGTTCAATATTGCTAACATCCGATTTGCCCGGTGTCGTTGTTGAAAATGCCGACATTGCGGTCGGCACAAAGGCGGGCGAGAGTGATTTGATTGTCAAGACAAAAGCGGCACCGAGATTTGACGGATATGCAACGTTTGACAACTACGGCTCTGTTTATACCGGACTTTACGAGTTTGGAGTCGGGGCTAATGCAAATTCACCGCTTGGAATCGGCGACAAACTATCCGTTACCGGTATGCTAACGGATGGCGGCGGGAGCAAAAACGGCTCCATTGGCTATAGCGCGCCCATCATGGACAACGGTCTAAACCTAAGTGTCGGCTACTATCGAAACCAATACTCACTCGGCAACGACTATGCGGCATTAAATTCTGTCGGCACGACATCCACCGTGCAGGCAAATTTATCATATCCGGTTATTAGGAGTGCGAAAGAAAATTTGACCGTTAGCGTAAATCCGCTACTTCCGGTACGTTTAGCAAGCTTAGTACAAGCACGACGGTCATCGTCGCTTTGACCGATTTGTTGAGTTTTAAAAATGTACTTAATGCCCAGTATGCGCTTGCCAATAAAAACCTGGACGGGAGTCAGGCTATCACAATCGGCGGTGCATATGCGGTCAGGGCGTTCCCGACAACACAGGAGAGCTCATCCAACGGTTATGTATATACGGCGGAGCTAGGTTATCAATTGCCGACATTTGAAAACTATACTCACAACGTATTTGTTTTTTATGATGTCGGTCGTGCGTATATGAGCAATAACAACTCCCCTAGCGGATATATTCCGTTTAACGCCGAGATACTCCAAGATATCGGTATCGGCTACGGTATTTCCTATAAAGGTTTGTTTGCTAAGTTTCAGTTGGCGCATGTAATCGGCGGAGTTCAGGTGCAAGGCGTTCAATACTACACGACAAAAGCATTATTTCAGGTTGGATTGTCTTTGTAGCTAGTACAGCCTAAACTTATATTTTAGGTAGTACTATTTTAATTAGTTTTCTAATTAAAAATTATATTCGGCTGGGCTGAAAAATGAGACTCGGCATCTTAAATCTCAAGTCTATAAAAACAAGGATAACGTTCGCCTCGACCGCTATTTTTGTTTTCGGTATATGGATTCTCTCGTACTATGCGGGTATGACATTGCAACAAGATGCAAAAAAGCTACTCGGCGAACAGCAGGCATCTACGCTTGCCTATATATCCTCGCAGATAGACAGAGAGATACAGGATAGAATCCACGTTCTGGGACTAGTCTCCTCAAAAATTAGCAAAGATATGTTGGATAACCCCAAAAAATTACAACATTTTTTGGATGAGCGGTTAATTCTCAAAGAACCTTTTAGCGGAGGGGTTATAATAGTCGATAGGTCGATGAAAGTTATAGCCGAAACACCCTCCGGATTTGGCAGGATTGGAATAAGCTATGCCGACAGAGACTATCTGCATAAAGTTTTTGAAACCGCAAACCCGAGAGTAAGCGGCCCCGTTGTAGGGAAAAAACCAAACACTCCGGCGTTTGGAATCGCTGTTGCGATAACGGATAAAGATAACAAAGTAATCGGGGCTTTGGTCGGAATCACTTACCTAGATAAGCCAAATTTTTTGGATCATATAACGCAAAACAGGTATGGAGCTAGCGGTTATTATATTTTGGTGGATCCAAAAAGCAGAATGATAGTGACCGGAAGCGATAAAAATAGGGTAATGCAAAAACTCCCCCCTTCGGGTAGCAATTGGCTGATAGATAGACACGCATCCGGAGGCGAGGAGACCGGAATCACGGTAAATCCGCTAGGTGTGGAGGTGCTTGCCTCTTCAAAAAATATCAAATCGGCCGGATGGTATGTTGTGGCGGCACTACCGACAAAAGAGGCGTTTGCCCCAATCGTGGAGATGCAAAAAAGGATTATCGGAATTGCGGTACTCCTCACCGTTATATCCGGAGCGGCAATCTGGCTGATGGTTAGAACAGAGCTAAGACAGGTGACAAGGGCGACAGAGATACTCAAAAGCTCGACAGATCTCAAAGAGCCTTTGCCCGTATACGGTGACGATGAGATAACTATGCTCATCAACGGTTTTAATAAACTCGTAAAAGCTCTGAATATTA
>ERZ650312.520-NODE-520-length-21413-cov-27.614617_pt1 | contig 21413 bp, 19 predicted proteins | sample MGYA00376248_ERZ650312 | MGnify/ENA primary metagenome ERZ650312 (study PRJEB26733, sample SAMN07839316) | wastewater metagenome | biome: urban; feature: wastewater treatment plant; material: waste water | place: USA: North Carolina | collected 2016-07-28 ... | reverse complement strand
ACTTAAAACGAAAAATTGTTGACGAACTCTTTTTAGACTGGTCGAGTTCTTTCCCGCTCCCACTCATCAAATCAAGTCAACAACGTTTGATATTGATTTTCGCAGAGTATAAATTGATGTTTGTAGGGAAAACTGCCGATTCTCTAGCTCATTGGATGAGATATTTTTTGCATTACCTTACTACGAGTCTACGATAGAGGATTTTTACTTAATTTTGATATAATTAACTTATTAGTAGGGTTTTCAAATTGTATTTCCTATTACCACCGTGTGGCTAAAAAATAGAATGTACAATCAATTGATTAGGAGATTTATCGTGCGTAAATATATTGTTTTGCTTTTACTTAGTATTGTTGGAATTGGGGCATCCGTATTTCTTGTCCGACAATCCTCTAGTTCAACAGAATCGGAATACCGTCAGGAAGTGAAAGCGTATCAGACTATTTCCATTAGTGAACTGGAAGAAAAATTAGATCGGCAAGATGATTTTATCCTGTATATTGGGAGGGAAACGTGCCCTTATTGTAGAGCATTTGTGCCTAAACTAACCCAAGCTGTTGAAGAGACAGGGAAGACAGTTTTCTACCTTGATAGTGAGAATGATCCAGATGGGAAGATTGATTTATTTCGTCAGGTAAGCGGTTTGAAGACGGTACCTAGTCTGACCTATTTTAAATCAGGAAAATTGAATGGCTTGTTAAGAAAAGGAAGTCAGGCTTCCCAAGATGAGATAAAGCAATTCCTGCAGTTGCTAACTGAATAAATTAAATAAATTGCACAATTTTTCGAGTAAGTTGTGCAATTTTTTCATACATTTTTTTGTTGACAACCAGAAACATTGTGAAAATTATTTCAAATAAGATTGAAAAATATTTCACAATCTAGTATAATAGTTGTAACAGATAAAATTGGAGGTTTATCATGAAAAAGAAAACGTTGTTAGGCTTGTTTATGAGTCTACTTGCTGTAGTATTTTTGGTTGCATGTGGAGGTTAAACTGAAAATACTACCACATCATCATCGTCTACAAGCTCTTCTTCATCAGAAGAAGCTGTATCAGGTGCATCTGTGAAAGAATACTCTGATCCATCTGAGTTGAAAGATAGCTATGATGTTATCGTCGTTGGTTCTGGTGGTGCAGGGATGTCTGCTGCTATCTCAGCTAAAGATGCTGGCGCTAGTGTTGTTTTATTGGAAAAAATGCCTGTAATTGGTGGGAATACAGCTAAATCATCAGCTGGTATGAACGCTTCACAAACTAAATTCCAAGAAGCGGAAGGTATTGCTGATACCAATGATAAATTCTATGAAGAAACCCTTAAAGGTGGTAAGGGTACAAACGATCCTGAATTACTACGTTACCTTGTAGATCATTCTGCTAGTGCAATTGACTGGTTGGACGGAATGGGGATTACCCTTAGCAACCTTACTACAACTGGTGGTATGAGTGAGAAACGTACCCACCGTCCAGCAGATGGTTCAGCTGTTGGTGGCTACTTAGTAAATGGTCTTTACCATAATCTTGTTGAACGTGAAGTACCAATTTTTGTAAATGCAGATGTGACAAAACTGCAAGACAAAGATGGTGCCGTAACAGGTGTTGAGGTAGAAATTGCTGGAGAAACGAAGAAAATTTCAGCAAAAGCAGTTGTGTTGGCTACGGGTGGTTTTGGGGCAGACTTAGAAATGGTTGCAAAATTCAATCCTGCCCTTGAAGGCTATGTAACAACTAACCAACCTGGTTCAACAGGTGACGGTATTGCGCTTGCTGAATCAGAAGGTGCGGCAATTGTTGATATGGATCAAATCCAAATTCACCCAACCGTAGAGCAAGAAACCTCTTATTTGATTACAGAAGCAGTTCGTGGTGAAGGTGCTATCCTTGTCAATTCTAAAGGGGAGCGCTTTGTTAATGAGTTGGAAACTCGTGATAAAGTTTCAGCAGCGATTAATGCTTTAGATCCTAACTACGCTTACGTTATTTTTGATGATGCTCTGAAAGATCGTGTGAAGGCAATTGCTCAATACGAAGAAAAAGGACTTGTAAAAACAGGTGCTACTCTTACAGATTTGGCTAAAGAAATTGGTGTACCTGCGGATACACTTCAAACAACACTTGATACTTGGAACAAGGCTGTAGCGGATAAAAATGATGTAGCATTTGGTCGTACATCTGGTATGGATCGTGCTTTGGATACAGGTTCTTATCATGCGATTAAGGTTGCTCCAGGTATCCACCATACGATGGGTGGTGTGAAAATCAATACCAATACTCAAGTATTGAAGACAGATGGTTCAGCAATCTCTGCTCTTTATGCTGCTGGTGAAGTAACTGGTGGTGTTCATGGTCAAAACCGTATTGGTGGTAATGCTGTAGCAGATATCATCGTATTTGGTCGTCAGGCTGGTGAGCAAGCAGCAGGATTTGCAAAAAAATAATAAATGACTAAAGGAGTTAGACAGATTAATTGTCAAACCCCTTTTTCTTGTCGCTCTTTCTTTAAGATGGTATACTTTTAGGGTATGAAGAAGAAAATGATATTACTGGCAGGGACCTTAATTTGTTTGATAGTAGTCTGGTCAGTTATGACAGGTCAGCGTCAGCAATCCTATGCCGAGGCTGAATTAACAGACCAAGATAAAATTTGGATCATCACAGATTTACATTATTTATCACAAGATTTATTTGATGATGGAGAGGCTTTTTCCTATATAGAAAAAACTGCAGCTGGCAAGGATTTGCGCTATGGAAAAGAGCGGATGGAGGCCCTGGTTGAACAAGTAGAGCGTGAGCATCCTTCTTTGCTACTAGTTAGTGGTGATTTGTCTCTCAACGGTGAAAAACAGAGCGTGGTTGAGTTGGCGCAGTACTTTACACAGATTGAAGAAAAAGGAACGGAGATTTTGGTCATTCCTGGCAACCATGATATTGCCAGTGGATGGGCTAGAGGCTTTAAAGGAAATCAGCAGGAAGTGACGGATCAAGTTACCTCTCAGCAATTTGAAGATCTCTTTGCTGATAACGGCTACCAACAAGCCAGCAGTCGTGACCAAGCCTCATTGAGCTATCTGGCCAAGCCATTTTCCAATGCATGGTTTCTGATGATAGATAGCAATATCTACGCTAGTGGGCAAGGAGATGGCGCACCGACTACTAATGGACGTATCAAAAAAGAGACCTTGAATTGGATAGATGTACAACTTCAGGCAGCCAAGCAAGCTGGAGTGAGCCTGATACCTGTTGTCCATCACAATGTCTTGCAACAGCATGCTATGCTCTCAAAAGGGTATACTTTGGATAATGCTGTCGATTTGAAGGCTTTGTTCAATCAATATGGCATTCAATTTGGTTTTTCGGGACACACGCATTCTCAGAATATTGTTGAAGAAGACTTGGGGCAAGTCAGCTATACTGAAGTGGTCAATGGTGCATTTTCTATTTACCCAGCTCTTATCGGCCAATTGAGCCTTGATGATACAAGCATTCGCTATCAAAAAACTCAACTTGATATGGCTTCGTGGGCAGAAAAGCACCAGCCTAGTGATCCTAATTTGCAGGATCACGTAAGCTACTTACAAACCGTCTTTGACAGTACCAGTGATATTATGGTGCACAATGCTTTGAACGATGAACATTGGTATGATGGCGAGACAGCGGATGCTATTTCACAATTTATCATGCCAGCCAATCGTGCTTATTTTTCAGGAGAAAAATTGGATCAGACTTGGCTTGATGAGACAGTATTTCCAAGCCAAGCCTATCAGACCTTGCAAGCAGTGTCACCGAGAAGTTTCTTAGCTGACTATCTTGATGTGATTATAAAACGGAGTCAAAATCGAGATGTAGAGCAAGTGACGGTTTCTAAATGACGAATATAAAGAAAATCCCGCCTTTAAACGGGATTTTTCTATGCTTGTAGGGGGAGAATGATTTTTAGTTGCACCCAATTATCTTCCTTGCTAAGTGTGAGACTGCCACCGTATTTATTGGCAACATACTCCATACTCTTAAGACCGAATCCATGGTAGTCCTTATTTGTTTTTGAGGTTTCAGGGAGCTGTCCTGTGGATAAGTCTAGTGAAGAAGTATCGTAGTTGTCTAATCGAATGATGAGAAATTGCTGATGGCTAGTAACCTTTAAAGTAATCAAGCGTTGTTCGGTGTTATCTATTTTTTCCACAGCCTCGATGGCATTGTCAATGGCATTTCCAAACAGAGCTGAAATATCCATTACATCCATAAAATGGAGGGCTTCTCCCTGAACAATACAGGTAAAGTTAATACCATTTTGCAAACAGTAATAATTTTTTTGGCTCAAAATGGTGTCAAGAACAGGATTTCCTGTTTCAATCTTTGCATCAAGTGTCTGGATCACCTCGCTGATTTCCTCTAGGTATTGTTCCTTTTTGGTTTTATCGGGTTCTTGTTGGATGATGGCCAGTTGATGCTTTAAATCATGGACCTTACGGTCAAGAATCTCACTGTTTTCACGATAAGCTTGGTATTGCTTGTATTGAAGTTGAAACATATTATTGATAGAAGTCAACTCCTGCCGTAAATAGCGATCGTATTGTTGAGATTCTTGGGTGAATAGGAGCAGAAGACCAGAGAGATTGACGGTTGTCCGGAGGATGAAAATGCTGGTCGAGTCTTGAAATTGGCGCGTGCCTGAGAGGATGAAACCAATATTACTAAGAACAAAGATAGATAAGGTTGTAAAGACAGCTACCGTCACATCTCGCTGCTCAATGAATTTATCCAATTCTTCTAAGTGAACCTTTTTATCTTGTAGATAGATGAGCCAGTAAGAAAGTAGAGAAGTTATCAACATAAATAACCCCTGTGTCCACAAGTTATCCACAGGTTGTTGATAAATCGTCAAACAGTAGAGATGCCAAGTAATGGAGGCTACTAATTCGGCAATAATAAAGGCTTTTGCTGTCAAATAGAGACTAGCCCTCTTGTGGATAACTCCAAGCAATCGAATGGAAACAAACATCCAAGCGATATTGATGCCCATTCCCACAGTCCAAAAAAGCAAAGGGAGTTTGCCAGCCACAAGTTGAAGTAAGATTTGTATGAGGAAAATCAGGAGGATACGGAACTGTTTGCGTGACCATTTTTCAGACAAAACAAGTGAGGAACAGACCAGTAGGCAGGCCAAGCTTTCTGTTAGAGCAGTATAGAAACGTGGAATATCAGGGAAGTTGATCATAGTAGGCTATCTCCGATGAAGTTGGTTAGAGCAGTCGTAAATTCTTTTTTCCTTGGGCGGCTAATCGGCAAGGCTGTATTTGTGACGTAAACAAGGTTACCTTCCACTTTTTGAACATGGGACAAATTGATGATATAGGCCGAGTGGGCTCGTACAAACAATTTACTGTCTAACATGGCTTCGAGATTCTTGAGACTATTATTGGTAATCGTTAGGCCACCGTCAACTGTGTAGATGTGAACCTGATGTCCTTGACTTTCTAGGTAAACAATATCTTCTTGATAGAGTTTTACAGTGGACTGCTTGCTTTTTATATACAAACTTTGTTTCTCTTGGCTATCGGGTAATTTTCTAAGAATTTTCTATTGGCTAGCTTACTGAAAAAAGCAGAGCAGAAAAGGACTCCTGACTTGAACCTGCTGTTCCTTTATAATATGCCATTTAGGGCAATGGCAAAGATGACAGGAGACATGCTCGATTTAACGATGGTGGAAGGGATTCTAACCATTTTCAATGGCCATTTTTTCAAGGGCTTAGGCCAACTATGGAGAGCCTATCAAGCAAAAAGAAAATATCAAAAGCAACTTTCCTGAAAATGTGATAAAATAGTAACAAATTGTGTCAAATGGAGAGAAAGGTGACCTTACTAAGTATTGCCATTCCGAGTTATAATTCGGAGGCTTACCTTCATTACTGTGTTCATTCCCTTGTAATGGGTGGTGACAAGGTTGAAATTCTGATTATTAACGATGGGTCGACCGATCGGACTCAGGAAATCGCAGAGGGACTAGAGAATCAATTTTCAAACGTACGTGCCATCTATCAGGACAATAAGGGCCATGGCGGAGCTGTAAATACAGGGATACGTGAGGCCAAGGGTAAGTACTTTAAAGTCGTGGACTCAGATGACTGGGTCGATACTAGGGCCTATTTGAAGATCCTAGAGAGTTTGCAGGCTTTGGAAGATGAAAATACGCCAGTTGATGCCTTTATCTCCAACTTTGTTTATGAAAAAGAGGGACAATCTCGTAAAAAATCCATGTTTTATCAATCCACTCTGCCTGAGAACCGTATATTCGGCTGGGAAGATGTTGGTGCCTTTCCAAAGGGACAGTACATGATGATGCATTCCTTGATTTACAGGACTGAGTTGTTAAGAGAGGTCGGTCTCGTTCTACCTGAGCATACTTTCTATGTGGATAATATTTTCGTATTTACCCCTTTGCAGGCTGTGAAAACCATGTACTATCTACCAGTAGATTTTTATCGTTACTTTATTGGGCGAAATGACCAGTCTGTCAATGAGTCTGTCATGATTAAACGAATTGACCAGCAGTTAAAAGTCAATCGGATTTTAGTGGATGATCTGAACTTAGATACCATTGACAATCCTGATTTACGAAGTTATTTGCTCAATCACGTGGAAATTACGACCATTATCTCCTGTGCTCTTCTCAATCGTGCTGGGACAGCTGAACATATGTTGATGAAACAGGCGTTGTGGGATTATATCCGTGACAATAATCCAGCGCTCTTTAAGGTCGTTCGCAAGGGATTGTTAGGCCAGTTGACCAATCTTTATGGCTACCCAGGACGAAAAATTTTCAATACTGTCTACAAAATTGCTAAAAGAATTTACGGTTTCAACTAAATGACAATAAAACTCAGTTATGGCTGAGTTTTTCTGTTATAATGAACAGAAGAAAAACGTTTACAAGGAGTATTACCTATGCAAGAATTAGGACAAACAGGCTTACAGGTTTCCCGTATTGCTTTAGGCTGTATGCGAATGGCCAGTTTAAATGAAAGGGAAACGGCAAATGTTATAGAAACTGTGGTGCAACACGGCATCAATTTTTTCGATCATGCAGATATTTATGGTGGTGGTGAGTCAGAAATACGTTTTGCTCAAGGAGCAAAATTGGCAGGATTGAAACGTGAGGACATGCTCCTCCAATCAAAATGTGGTATTCGTAAAGGCTATTTTGATTTCTCAAAAGAGTATATTTTGGAATCTGTAGATGGGATTTTGAAGCGCTTGGATACGGAATATTTAGATGTTCTCGCCTTACATCGTCCGGATGCTCTAATGGAAGCAGAGGAAGTAGCTGAAGCCTTTTATCTCTTGAAAAAAGCGGGGAAGGTTCGTCATTTTGGCGTTAGCAACCAAAACATTTACCAAATGGAGTTACTACAATCCTATCTCGATCAACCGCTAGCAGTCAATCAATTGCAGCTCTCTCCTGCTCACACGCCTTTGATTGATGCTGGATTACATGTCAATATGAAAGATGATGCTGCGACTATGCGTGATGGTGGGCTAATTGACTATTGCCAACTTAAAAAAATCACTATCCAAGCCTGGTCTCCTTTCTTGATTGATTTGCAACGAGGTATTTTTGCCAACCATCCAGATTATGCTCTTTTAAACCAGACCATTGGGGAAGTAGCAGAGCGATACAATGTTTCACATGAAACAATTGTCGTAGCTTGGATTTTGCGTCATCCAGCAAAGATTCAAACCATTGTTGGGTCCATGAATCCAGAACGTTTGACCAAGATTGCACAAGCTGGTCAGATTACCTTGACTCGACCAGAATGGTACGACATTTATAGAAGTGCGGGCAATATTTTGCCCTAGGAGGCAACTATGCATTGGGAAATAAAAGCATTTGACCAACTAAGTTTACAGGAGCTTTACACTATATTGACGCTGAGAACCAATGTCTTTGTTGTTGAACAAGCCTGTCCCTATCCTGAAGTAGATGGAAAAGATCCAAATTGTCTTCATCTCTTAGGAACCATCAATGGGGAGTTAGTTGCATATCTGCGTATTTTACCAGCTGGCCTAAGTTATGATGAAGTTTCCATCGGTCGTGTTGTCATCAAGCCTAGTCATCGTGGCAAAGGTTTAGGTCCCCCAATGATGGAGCAGGCCATTCACTATATTACAAACGAATGGAAAGAAAGTCAGATTAAAATCGGTGCCCAAGCCTACCTAGAAAAATTCTATCAATCCCTTGGCTTTGAACCAGTTTCAGAAGTCTATCTAGAGGACGATATTCCGCATCTAGATATGTTGTATAGTAAACCAGTCGTTTAGGGCTGGTTTTTTAAGCCTGTATTCACGAGTAAAATTATATAAGAGATAGTTTTTGAAGGAAACTGACTAGATTTTGAAAAAAATAAGGCTGAGTAGCTGAATAAAAAGTCTAAGATAGGAGTGTTAGACGGTGAATACAGGTTCTTAGATTTTTCTCGGCAATTTCCCCCAAAAATCAGCCATTTTATGGTAGAATGAATAGGTATAAAATCAGTTAAAAGAGGAAGAAAATGAAACGTTCTATGTACGCTGGACGTGTTCGTAAGGAACATGTCGGACAGGAAATTACTTTGAAGGGTTGGGTTAGCCGCCGTCGTGACTTGGGTGGCCTGATTTTCATTGACTTGCGTGACCGGGAAGGCATTATGCAATTAGTGATTAACCCTGAGTCAGTTGAAGCTGATGTGATGGCGAAAGCTGAGAGTCTTCGTTCTGAATTCGTTATCGAAGTATCGGGAACGGTTGTGGAACGTGAACAAGCCAATGACAACATCCCAACAGGAGCTGTTGAATTGCAAGTAACAAGCTTGACTGTGTTGAACATGGCTAAGACAACACCATTTGAAATCAAGGACGGCATTGAAGCTAGCGGTGATACCCGTCTTCGTTACCGTTACTTGGATCTTCGTCGTCCAGAAATGCTCAGCAACTTTAAATTGCGTGCAGCAGTAACTCACAGTATTCGCAACTACTTGGACGACTTAGAATTCATTGATGTGGAAACGCCAATGTTGACAAAGTCAACACCAGAAGGTGCACGTGATTACTTGGTACCATCTCGTGTATCCAAAGGGCATTTCTATGCCCTTCCACAAAGTCCACAGATTACTAAGCAGCTTTTGATGAATGCTGGTTTTGACCGTTACTACCAAATCGTTAAGTGTTTCCGTGATGAGGATTTGCGTGGAGATCGTCAACCTGAGTTTACACAGGTTGACTTAGAAACCTCATTCTTGAATGAAGTTGAAATCCAAGACATTGTAGAAGGATTGATTGCTAAGGTCTTGAAAGATACCAAAGGAATCGAGTTGCCATTGCCGTTCCCTCGTATGGCCTATGAACATGCTATGAACTTTTACGGTTCAGATAAACCAGATACTCGTTTTGAAATGCTTTTGCAAGACTTGACAGCTACTGTCAAGGAAGTTGACTTCAAGGTCTTCTCAGAAGCGCCTGTTGTTAAGGCCATTGTGGTCAAGGGTGCGGCGGATAGCTACTCTCGTAAAGATATTGATAAATTAACAGATTTCGCGAAGCAATTTGGTGCTAAGGGCCTTGCCTGGGTGAAAGTTGATAAGGGAGAATTAGCTGGCCCGGTTGCAAAGTTCTTGACAGGCATTACAGAAAACTTGACAGCTAGTTTACAACTTGAAGACAAAGACTTGGTTCTTTTTGTAGCTGATGAATTGGAAGTAGCTAATAATACCCTGGGGGCTTTGCGAAACCGCTTGGCTAAGGAACAAGGCTTGATTGATGAACGCAAGTTCAACTTCCTCTGGATTGTAGACTGGCCAATGTTTGAGTGGTCTGAAGAAGAAGGGCGTTATATGAGTGCCCACCACCCATTCACCTTGCCGACAGAAGAAACAGCTCATCATTTGGATGGTGAGTTGGCGCAGGTGCGTGCAGTTGCCTATGATATTGTTTTGAACGGTTATGAATTGGGTGGCGGTAGCCTTCGTATCAACCAAAAAGAAATGCAAGAACGGATGTTCAAGGCTCTTGGTTTCTCAGCTGAAGATGCGCATGAGCAGTTTGGTTTCTTGCTAGAAGCTATGGATTATGGATTCCCACCGCACGGAGGCTTGGCTATTGGTTTAGACCGTTTTGTGATGTTATTGGCTGGTGAGGATAACATTCGTGAAGTCATCGCCTTTCCGAAAAATAACAAGGCCTCTGATCCAATGACCCAGGCACCAAGTACGGTTGCCTCAGCACAATTAGAGGAATTGGCTTTAGATATTAAACTTGAAAATGAATAAATTTTTCAGAAAACAGCGTGTACTCTTCTTAAGAAAGGCCAGAAAAAATAAATTTTGGTTGGTCATTACGGGGATTTCTCGGCAAAAATACGCAGAACGGATATCGGGGTCCATTCTTTATGGACTCCTATCTAGTATCGCGGTGAATTTTTTCTTTAGACCTGGGAATGTCTATTCGTCTGGAGTCACCGGACTAGCACAAATTGTTTCTGCATTATCAGCCTCTTATGCAGGATGGAATATTCCTATTTCTGTAGTCTATTATGCTCTTAACATTCCCTTGCTGATTTTGGCTTGGTATAAAATTGGCTACAAATTTACCATTTTTACTTTTATTACGGTATCGTTTAGTTCTTTCTTTATCCAATTTATGCCACCAGTTACTCTGACGACAGATCCTTTAGTCAATGCTATTTTTGGTGGTCTCATGCTGGGAACTGGGATTGGATTTGCGCTTAGGAACAATGTATCCAGTGGTGGTACAGATATTGTTTCCATTATTATTCGCAAGAAGACGGGACGACAAGTTGGTTCCATTTCCTTGATTGTCAATATTATGATTATGTTGATAGCAGGAATGACCTTTGGTTGGCAATACGCGTTGTATTCAATGGTTGCACTGTTTATCACCAGTCGAATGACAGATGCGATTTTTGTGAAACAAAAACGGATGCAGGCCATGATTATTACCAGTCATCCTGATCGCGTGATTAAGATGATACACAAGAAGCTTCATCGAGGGGTAACCATTATCAATGGTGCCGAAGGGGCGTATAATCATGAGCAAAAGACAGTGCTGATTGCGATTATTACACGTGCAGAATTTAATGAATTTAAACATATTATGAAAAAAGCTGATAAATCTGCCTTCGTTTCAGTAGCAGACAATGTAAATATCATCGGTCGCTTCGTGGAAAGCGACTAATTGACAAACACAACATATAGGAGTAAAATATTATTTATATCCTATATGTAGTGTTTTTTTAGTGAAAAGAGGAAATGTATGAAGAAAAAAATTTATTTAGTTTACATTAGCTTAAGTGGCAATACAGAAAGTTTTGTGAAACGTCTAAAGTCTTTTTTCCAATTTCAGACAGACTGGGAGATTGAATTGGTCCATGTCAAAGATTTGGTCAAACAAGATATCCCCTTCTATCCGCTAGATGCACCCTTTGTCGCCTTTTTACCAACCTACTTAGAAGGTGGAAATGGAGTGGACAACGGAGATGTGGAAATTCTGACCAATCCTCTCGGAGATTTTATCGCCTTGGGGACCAATGCAGAGCTCTGTTTGGGTGTCGTTGGCTCAGGCAACCGAAATTTTAACAACCAATATTGTCTGACTGCCAAGCAGTATTCTGAGCGATTTAATTTTCCTGTCATAGATACCTTTGAACTCCGTGGAATGCAAAATGATATAGAGCGAATCGGTCGAAAAATCATTGAATTGATGAAATGAAAACAGTCACAGATTACGGGACTGATTTTTTTGTCAAAAAAAAACTCACCAGCGCTACCAGTGAGTTTTAAGGAGATTATGAAAAATATTTAGGATTGACTATAGTATACCCTAGGTGATGAGTTCTTTCATCAGTCTAAAGCCCTATTTATCTTCCAAAATACAAATACTTTGTCCTGCAATGGTGATTTTTTGTTGATCATGTTCTTCAACTGGAGGATAGTTGTAGAGAACAGTCTTGTCTTGATCACGTTCAAAAGTAAAGTCACTATCCGCAAAATTAATGATAAACTGAATAGTTTTTTCTTCGCTAATGACCTGGTATCGGAGGACAAACTCAGTTAACCAGTAGAAATCACATGTTTGTTGAATGCTTTCGTAGTTGTCTTGGCTTAGAATTGGATTGTTTTTACGGAAAGCAATTAATTCCTGAATGAATTCAATATGTTCCTTGTAATGAATAGCTCTTGTCCAATCTATGCGGTTAATTGTATCAGAGACATTGTATGTATTTTCAATCTCATCTTTTGTACGGAAAAATTCTTGTCCGCAATGAATAAAGGCCATACCCTGAGAAATCAAAATCAGTTGAAGTCCAAAGCTAGCAGCACGTTTTTGTTGGTGAGGTGTCCAGTTTGGATTTTCAATATGGAAATAGTCAAATGCAGTAGCATTATCGTGGCATTCAATATAGTTGAGAGATTGTTGCGGTGTTAAGAAATGAGTGAGACGGCTACCTGTTAAAAGATGCTGAACCTTTTCATGTAATTGTTCCTCAATCAAACGGTTCGGATTAAGTAAGAGCTTCTTGAAAGTATCACGATAGTCGTCATTGAAGAAACTGATATTTGGTAATTGTGCCGCATTGTATTGGTGAGCAAGTTTGTCATATTCTAGACCAGTAGCCATCTTCCAACCTTCACCATAGAGATAGACATTCGGATGCAGAGCAACTAATTCAGCTTGAATCTGGTTGATTGTTTCAATATCTAAAATACCCATTAAATCGAAACGGAAACCATCAAAGCCATAGATTTCTAGCCACTGACGAACTGACTGTTTGATGTAGTTTCGGACCATGCTTCGTTCGCTGGCAACATCATTGCCACAGAATGTTCCATCTGTACGCATACCATGCTCATCATAACGATAGAAATAACCAGGAACGATGAGTTCGAAGGCATACTTTTCCGCGTGATAGACGTGGTTGTATACAACATCCATGATAACGGAAATGTCTGCATCATGATAGGCTTGGATAGCTTCCTGTAATTCTAAAATGCGAGCATAAGGATCGTTCGGTTGACTAGAATAGGAACCTTCAGGCAGATTGTATTGCATAGGGTCGTAGCCCCAGTTGTAAACAGCTTGTGGTTTGTTTTCATCTACACTACCAAAATCAAAGACAGGCATTAATTGGATATGGGTAACACCTAAATCCTTGACATAGTGCATTCCCAGCTTCATTCCATCCATGAAAGGAGATTCTGTTAGGCCGAGGTATTGACTGCGATGGTTAAAACCAGCCTCTTTTTGCCATGAGAAGTCACGGACGCTCATTTCGTAGATAACTGCTTGAGAAATTGGAAGCTGAGTATTTGCACGTCGAATGCGATGAAGTTTATCAGGATTAATCACGTAGCTATTGCCGGAATTTGCCTGAGAAGATAAGGCATATGGATCATGAACGGAGATCCATTCTCCATTTACCTTGTGGAGATAGTGGTAACTTTTAGTTTCCAAATCTCCCTCTACTATGACTTCCCAAACACCTTTTGATCCCCTAGTCATCGCATACGGATTACCCTCGAGAACGAGAAATACCTGTTTAGAAATAGGAGCCCACAGCCTGAATGTAGTCGCTTCTAAACGATAGTTTGCACCCAAATCGTTTCCGTTATAGGTGTAATTTTGTTCAAAAATAGCAGAGCGGACAATATGACCGTAACCCAATTCAATTTTATTGCGGTCTTGATCATAGACGGTATAGTCTTTATCCAATGTTAAAGCGTGCAAGCTAGTTAAATAGTAGATGATTTGATTGTCTACTTCTAAACAAGAGTGTATAAAGAGTTGAGATGTAGCATCATTTGATTCAAGTGAGAAACTCATATGTTCAGAGTCAAATCGTTTCTCCATGACCAAGCGAATGGTAGCTTCATCATCAAGAAATGCTTGGAATTGTCGTAAAGCCATGAGCCAAAAGGCTCCTTTCTATGTTAAAGTTCAATAATTTTATGTGGAATGACACGACGGTAGCAAACTTGCTTACCTTGTTTTTTGTCACTGATGATTTGATGCAGCGTATTGAAAGCAACACGTCCCAACTTAATCGCATGGACATCTACGTAGGCATCAATATCTAGTTTTGGTTTGACAGAGTCAAAGGAAATGATTTGCAACTTAATATTTGCCTCGTTGAGGTATTTAACAACCCCTTCAGCCACGGAAGTATCGGTTGTGACGATTGCTTCCAAGTCTTGTTTGAGAAATTTTCTTGAGATTTTATAAGAACTATCTTCAAGCAAGAAACCAGACACGAATCTTACTTTGTTTTCATCCAGTGGAATATTGTGTGATTTCAATGCATTTTTGTAACCTAAGTACCGGTCCTGTGATACGACCAGCTCCTTGTTACCAGCAACAAACGCGATATTCTTGTAACCTTTATTGATAAAGTAGTTTGTTGCCTCAAAACCAGCCTGAATATTATCATTATCGACGAGAGAGATAAAAGGAGAGTCAGCTTTACCCAAAATTAAGAAGGGGAAATTATGCTGGATGGCAAGTTGCACTAAAGGATCATCAGGTTTAGAATACAAGAAAATTAATCCATCAACACGTTGCCCGTAGACCATCTGCGAAATAGCTTCTAAACGTTGCGCCTCATTCTTCCCAGTAGAAATCTGGATGGCGTAGTTGTGATCAGCAGCTACTTGAGAAATCCCCCGCAATACAGTTGGGAAAAAGGGGTTTTGATAGAAAACATCTGAATCATCAGGTAAAATTAGACCAATTACCTGGGTGTAGCTACTTACTAAACTACGTGCATTTAAGTTTGGATGATAGTTGAGCTCAGTCATCGCTTTGCGGACGATGTCTTTTGTTTTTTGGCTAATAGCAGAGCTATTTTGAATAACACGCGTCACAGTAGAGGGAGACACCCCTGCTAATTTTGCGACGTCTTTGATTGTTGCACGCATAATAATCTCCTAGTTCTCATCTCTGAATTTTGTTTTGAAAAATACCCATAATAAGCATAGTACAAAAAGGATATTTTGTAGAGTCAAAATAGTAGTAATTGGCTGGCCAAACAAACCAATTAGGCAGGCAATAATCGTCGGAAAACCTAAACAATTTAGAGAAAAATTGTAACATTCAGCGAAGCTTCTAAAATGGAAAAGGCGTGATTTTTTTGTTAAGTAAAGGAAGAAACTGGCACCTAATAGGATAAATAGTAGGTTGACTGCCAGAATAAATGAAGATACCAATGTCACACCGAGCCCAACAACTGCTTTATTGGCTTGATACCAGTTTTTTGAGATCGCAGCGCGAAGCTGCTCTTTGTTAGCAAAGTCATCTGTAGACATGCCACCATAAGTGATTTCTGCTAATACATCTTGACCTTTTCGAATGATCAGGTTACTCTCTTTGAATTGGAATGAGAAGTCTTTACTAGTGCTAACAGTGTCTCCGAAAGTAACTTGCTCCCATTGTTTGGTACCAGTGTAAACGAATTTTCCTCCAGTTAATTGACTATTGGTGTGAAGGTCGGTTACTACATCATCAGATAAGGGTTGGTAAATTCCCTCAACAAAATTATCAAGTGGATAAGTCTCCAATGAAAAGGTTTGTAAGGTTGGGGGAATCACAAGGAGAGCAACTAAAAAGATTGTTGTAAATAGACGTTGCCAAAGGTTCATTAGTTTCCGATTGGCAAACATTTTTCTAGGTGTGGCAATGCTGGAAAAATATGAAAATGGATATGGTAGCATAAATTAGTCCTTTCATAGATATCATAGCCCACCCATAAAAAGGGAAAAGGGTGGGACAAGATTAACCCTTGTCGCCACCACTTGTAAGACCAGATACAAAGTTCTTTTGTAGGAAGAAGAATAGAATACTGATAGGTAGGGCAATCAGAATCGCACCTGCCGCAAAGTATGATATCTTAAGATTCTTAGGATCGCTGATGAAGGTTTGTAGACCAACGGCAACGGTATAGAATTCTTTTTCACGAAGCAAGAATTTTGATAAAATATAGTCCCCGAAAGGTCCCATGAAAGCCCAAAGTGCTTGTATCGCAATCATTGGACGAACCAAAGGCAAAACGATTTGCCATAAACGTCTGAAGTGACCAGCACCATCTAGCTTAGCAGATTCGTCTAATGAAATTGGAACTGTATCAAAATATCCTTTCATGAGCCAAGCATTCATTGGAATACCACCGCCAATATAAAGGAAGATAAGGAACCAGCTCTTGTTTAATGCATTTAGCATGAGGGCCATAACGAAGAAGGCGGTCAAGGCAGCCATTGTCGGTACCATTTGAATAATCAAGAAGAACACCAAACTTTGTTTACGAGCCATAAAGTTGTAACGGCTATATGCATAACCTGCAAGGACAACGATACTTGTTTGAACAATCATTGTAACGGTAGCAATAATCAGTGTATTCAAGTACCAAGTTCCATACAGCGTTTCATTAAACAAACCTAGGAAGTTATCAAACGTAAAATTAGTAGAACCATCCAATTTGAAGGCAACCACGTTACCAGATTTGAAGGCAGACATGACTGTAATCAAAAGCGGATAGATAATAATAATAGACAGCGCAATCAAATAGAGGTAAGTTAAAATATGATTGAGTCTGCGTCTAAATTTTACAGATAGTTTCATCTTAAACATCCTCCATTTCAAATGCGTTTAGTTTCTTGAATGCAACCATTGAGATACTAATAACAATCAATGAGATAATCAAGGTAACGGCAGCGGCCATTGAGTATTGAGGGGATGTACCAGTTGTCAGTTTATAAATCCAAGAAATCAGGATATCTGTTGACCCTGCGCCACCACCGACACTACCAGGACCACCATTATTGAAGAGGTAAATGATAGAGAAGTTGTTGAAGTTGAATGTATATTGACTGATTAGAGTTGGTGCTGCGACAGCCAAGATCATTGGGAAAGTAATGTTGGTGAATTTTTGAATAGCATTAGCACCATCCATATAAGCAGCTTCGTACAAGTCATTTGGAATTGATTGTAGAATACCAAGTGTCAATACGTAGATATATGGGAAACCGAGCCATGCCTGCATCATAATCAAGGCGACTTTAGTCCAAAATGGATCAGTTTTCCAAGGGATTAAGAAATTATCAATAAATGGTAAGAATTTACTCAAGAAAGGTAATACTTGTGTATTAATGGCACCCACACTATCGTTAAACATGTTACTGAATGTCAAGATAGTTACGAAGGCTGGAACCGCCCATGGAAGCAAGAAGATAACACCAAAAATACGTTTTCCTTTGATAAATGGTTGGTTTGCAATGATAGCTGTCAAGATACCGATAACAATTTGGGCAGTTGAAGCGCAAAGAGCCCAGATAATGGTCCATCCAAGTACAGAACCAAACGCTGTACGGAAAGTACTCAATTTCCAAATATTTGTAAAGTTAGTAAACCCAACCCAGTCTAACAATGCACCAGGAGGTAAATGCTTAAAGTCATAGTTTGTAAAAGCGATAAACAGTGTTACTACAACAGGGAAGATGATAGCAAACGTCATCGCAATATAAGATGGAATAATCAACAAGTAAGGGAAGCCATTTTCATAGACTCCTTTAATCATATCTTGCAAAGAAGTAGTAACTGGATGACCAGCATTCCATCGCTTAGCAGTACTGTGAGCATCTTTTAGGTTCAGTGCATAAAACGCCAAATAAACAACTGTTATAATCAAATGGAAAGAACCACGAATCAACATGAAAAGAGAGTTATCTTGGCCACGTTGACTACCTAAAGTGATGAGATTTCCGAGTTCACCAGCAGCAATTGTAATAAAGTAGATTAGAAAAGCAACCGACACCCCTAGAAAAATTAATCCCTTTGCTTTTTGTTTATTATAGATTTGCCCAAGACCTGGAATCAGGGACAAAAGGAGGGCCTTGCCTGGATTTTGTTTCATAGTCATAGTCTCCTTTGAGAATAGGAGTTAGTATATTATCCTAATTTTTATTACTAACACCCTTGAGTAAATTTAAGTAATAAAGTAGACTGGGAAGAATTCCCAGTCCAACTTTAAACTTGACTAGTTGCTGTGTTTTTGAGCAATCTCATCTTTAATAGCTTTTACAGCATCTGTTGCAGCAGTTTTAGCGTCTTTAGCACCACTTGCTACTTCGAAGAGCATGTTACCAGCTGGTGTCCATACTGAACCCATTTCAGAGATGTTTGGCATTGGTTGAGCTGAAGCGAATTGGTTGATAACAGCAGTTGTCAACTCATCGTTTTTGCTTATTGCGTATTCACGAGCTTCAGTGTTAGCAGGAACTTCATTTGTAGCATCGTAAAGTGATTTTTGTTGATCTGTAGAAGTCAAGTAGTCAACAAATTTTTGAGCCAACTCTTGGTTTTTAGAACCTGTAGGGACAACCCAAGCTTTACCACCACCAAATGTTGCGTAGTTTTCGCCATTTGGAAGAGTTGGGATAGTAGCTACACCGTAGTTCACACCAGCTTCTTTATATGAAGCTGCTTTCCAAGGACCTTCGATGATTGCTGCAGCTTTACCTTCAGTGAATTGAGTATTGATCAAGTTGTTAGCAGCTGTGCTATCTTGAAGACCTTGAGGCCATTTTTCATACCAAGTTTTAGCATATTCAATCGCTTTAACAGCACCATCGTTTGCAAGACCGATGTCTTCTGGGTTAGTACCGTTATCACCGAATACGTAACCACCGTAACCTGCTAAAAGACCGTAAGTGTAGTAGAAGTTTGTCCAGTCAGCAAGGAAGGCAGTTGTTTTACCAGTTTCACCTTCAAAAGCATATTTGCTATCTTTAGCTAATTCTTCTAATTCAGCAAATGTTTTAGGTGCAGCTGAAACTAGATCTTTGTTGTAGTAAAGAACAAGTGTTTCGATAACTGCAGGTGAACCGTAAACTTTACCGTCGTTTGTTACAAGAGCAGTTGTTGTATCATCAGTTTTGCTGCTGTCAGCAAGTGTCAATTCTGATAATTGACCTTCAGAACCAAGGCTACCTACGCGGTCGTATGGTGCCATCATAACGTCTGGAGCTGAACCTGATTGGTTATCCAATGACAAGTTATCCAAACCAGTCAATGCATCACCAGTTTTAACTTTAACAGTTACATCGTTTTCTTTTTCAAAAGCAGCTTTGACATCATTGATGTAAGTTTCATAACCTTTGTCAATGTAGATTGTCAACTCTTTGCTTTCGCTAGCAGCGCTAGATGAAGATGTTGATGAATCTGAGTTTGAGCAAGCAGCCAAAACAGCAGTTGATGCAGCTAGAAGAGCAACGCTCTTGAGAAGTGTGTGTTTCATATTTTTCCTCCAAGAATAAAAATAGTGATGATACGCCTGCTAGGTGCAAACGTTTTCCTAATGTGTCTATATTATACACCAATGCACACACGTTTGCAAGCGTTTTTATAAAAAATTTTAAAAAAATTTTTTTAGTGCAATTTTGGGCAACTAGTTTATCAACATATATAATAGAAGAAAGTGAAATATTTCTCCAACTTTTAAAGAATTAAATGAATATTGCTTGATTTGTTTAGACCTTAAGTATATAATATAACGAGAAAACGTTTGCACTATCTGTTATAGTGGGAGAATAGGGGATATAAATGAAACAACGCCAAAGTGGTGTGCTCATGCACATCTCATCATTACCGGGAAAATATGGAATTGGTTCAATGGGGCAAGCAGCTTATGATTTTGTTGATTTTTTAGTTCGCACAAAGCAACGCTATTGGCAAATTTTACCGTTGGGAACGACTAGTTATGGAGATTCTCCATATCAGTCATTTTCGGCATTTGCTGGTAATACGCATTTTATTGATTTCGATATATTAGTCGAAAAAGGTTGGTTACAATCAGAAAATTTACAAGATATTGATTTTGGTCAGAATCCTGTAGAAGTAGATTACGCAGCAATTTTTCAAGCTCGTCGGCCATTATTAGAAAAAGTAGTTGCGAATATCAAAGCGCAAGGATTGCCAGCTGAGTACGGAATTTTCTTGACGGAGAATGATTTTTGGATCCATACATTTGCTGAATATATGGCCATTAAAGAGCACTTCGATCTCAAACCCTGGACTGATTGGGAAGACCAAGGGGCTCGTTTGCGTCATCACGACACTTTGGAACACTATCGTCACTTGTTGGCAGATCGAATTGATTATCACCGCATTACACAATATTTATTCTTTTCACAATGGAAGGCTTTAAAGGCTTACGCCAATGCCAAAGGTATTGAGTTTGTTGGGGATATGCCGATTTATATCGCGGCTGATTCTGCTGATATGTGGGCCAACCCTCATTTCTTTAAGATAGATGACGAGGGCAAGCCTAGTGTTGTTGCTGGATGTCCACCGGATGCCTTTTCGGAAATCGGTCAGTTATGGGGTAATCCAATTTATGACTGGGAAGCGATGAAACAAGATGGCTTCACTTGGTGGGTTGCACGTTTACGAGAATCCTTCAAGTTATACGATATGGTACGTATCGACCACTTTATCGGCTTTGCCTCTTTCTGGGAAATTCCAGCAGGTGAAGAAACTGCTGTAAACGGTTACCGTGTCGAAGCGCCAGGTTTTGAATTATTTGATACGATCAAACGTGAACTTGGTGATTTAAATATTATTGCTGAGGATTTGGGCTCTGTGACGGACAAGGTCATCCAATTGCGTGATACGACAGGTTTTCCTGGTATGAAAGTTTTGCAGTTTGCCTTTGACCCTGAGGGCGACAGCATTGAAATGCCACATAATCATTCGAATAATGTGGTGGCATATATAGGTACGCATGATAATGATACGATTCTTGGCTGGTATGAAAATGAAACGACTCCTGCTTCACGTGCATTCTTAGATAAGTATAGCAATCGACGTGATGATGAAACGGTCCATCACGCCCTCTTCCGCCTTCTCTTTGGATCCCCAGCCTTCATGGCTGTTGTAACCATGCAAGACCTACTTGGCTTAGACGGTTCTGCACGCATGAACTTGCCAAATACACTTGGTGGCAATTGGACATGGAGAATGACGGCAGATCAACTGACACCAGAGATTGAAGCGGAATTGCTAGACCTTACAGAAACCTATCGTCGTGTTAATGTGCATTTGGTTAATGAAAAATCAGAATAAAATGAACTCCTCTAAGTAACTGACTTAGAGGAGTCTTTGTTATCTCTGTTTACGGACATAGAGCCAGTAACGAATCCAGTAGTAGATGGTGTAGAGTAGCAGGCTACGATAATCCAAATGAAAAATGTATTCAGCACTTTAGCAAGACTTGGCAATAACCAGTTAATCAGTAGCGTAACTACAAAAATAATCACTCCGATATAGGTGGGTAATTTCTTCATGATTTTTCCTCCTTTGAATTTAGTATAACAAAA
>ERZ650312.515-NODE-515-length-21498-cov-5.723406_pt1 | contig 21498 bp, 15 predicted proteins | sample MGYA00376248_ERZ650312 | MGnify/ENA primary metagenome ERZ650312 (study PRJEB26733, sample SAMN07839316) | wastewater metagenome | biome: urban; feature: wastewater treatment plant; material: waste water | place: USA: North Carolina | collected 2016-07-28 ... | reverse complement strand
TCAGGGTTTCGACCACGCCTTCGCCGATGGCTTCGGAGCCGATGAGGCGGAACGGTCCGACCGGCACCGGGCCGCCGAACTCGTCGCCCATCATGGTCAGGCCGCACGGAATGTTCTGGCCGGTGGCCGCCCATGCGGTGGCGTAGGTGGAGTGGGTATGCACCACGCCGTACACGTCGGGCATGTGGCGGTAGATGTACGCGTGGGACGCGGTGTCGGAGCTCGGCGCTTCGGCGCCGTCGACCACGTTGCCGTCGAGGTCGCACACGACCATCGAGCTTGGGGTGAGGTACTCGTAGCGCAGTCCGGACGGCTTGATGACCATCAGGTCGGCGGTGTGCAGGCGCTGCGAGACGTTGCCTGCGGTCCACACCACCAGATTCCACTTGATGAGCTGCTCGTGCAGGGTGGCGACCACTTCGCGCACCTGCTTGACTTCAGCTCGTACTTCCGGGCCGTAATCAGCCAACGTTGCCATATTGTGTTCCTTTCGTCAGGCTTGCTGTTGTTACGATGGACGGTTATTTGGTTTCCAGCGGGATGCTTTCGATGGCGGCATGCTCGATCGGCAGCCCCTTGCGGAAGCGGTCGAAGAAGGCTTCGAAGCCGGCCACGTCGTTGGCGTCCGGCGCTTCCGTGGTGGAGGCCGCGTCGGCGAAGACGCGGGTGTCGAGGTAGTCGGCGAGCGGCTGGTCGGCGTGCCACAGATAGTCGGCGAGCACGGCCATGCCCCACGCTCCGCCTTCGGCGGCGGTGGCCATGACCTTGATCGGGGTGTCGAATGCGGCGGCGAGGATCTTCTGCGCGACCTTCGGCGTGGTGAAGATGCCACCGTGGCCGACGAGCGAGTCGACGGCGACGCCTTCGTCCTTGGTCATCACATCCATGCCGATCTTGACCGGCGAGAAGGCGCTGAACAGCTGGGTTCTCATGAAGTTGCCGAGGCTCATGCGCGCCTCCGGGCTGCGGGCGAACAGCGGTCGGCCTTCCGGCAGGCCAGCCAGGAATTCGCCGGAGCGGAACGGATAGTTGAGCAGACCACCGCAGTCGGCGTCGACATCGTCCGCGATCGCGGCGCGGAACAGCGTGCCGTACAGCGTGCCGGCATCGACCGGCTGGCCGATCGCGGCGGCGAACTGTCCGAACAGGCCGACCCAGGCGTTGAGATCGGAAGTGAAGTTGTTGGCGTGGCTCATGCCGGCCAGGTCGCCGGCTGGGGTGGTGACGAGGTCGACTTCCGGATGCAGGCGCGCCAGCTTGTGCTCGAGCACGACCATGGCGAAAATCGAAGTGCCGGCGGAGACGTTGCCGGTGCGCACGCGCACGGAGTTGGTGGCGACCATGCCGGTGCCCGCGTCGCCTTCCGGCGGGGCGAGGACGACGCCCGGCTGAAGGGTGCCGGTCGGGTCGAGCAGTTTGGCGCCTTCGGCGGTGAGCGTGCCGGCCGGGGTGCCCGCCACGAGCGGACGGGGCAGCAGGTTCTCAAGCTTCCACGGCTGCGCGGCGACTTCCTCGATCGCGTCGAATCGCTTGATGAACTCGGTTTCGTAGGTATGGGTGGCCGGGTCGATGGGGAACATGCCGGAGGCGTCGCCCACGCCGAGCACCTTCTCGCCGGTGAGCTTCCAGTGCACGTAGCCGGCGAGTGTGGTGATGTAGTCCACCTTGGAGACGTGCTCCTCGTGGTTGAGCACTGCCTGGTAGAGGTGTGCCACGGACCAGCGTTCCGGAATGTTGTACTGGAACAGCTCGGAAAGCTTCTCGTGGGCTTCGTGGGTGTTGGTGTTCTGCCAGGTGCGGAACGGCACGAGCAGTTCGCCGGACTCGTCGAAGGCGAGGTAGCCGTGCATCATGGCGGAGAAGCCGATGTGCCCCACGTGGGTCAACCGTTCGCCATAGGCGGTTTCGACGTCGCCGGCCATCCGGGCGTATGCGGTCTGCAAACCCTTCCAGATTTCCTCCTGGGTGTAGCTCCACAGCCCGTCCTCGAGATGGCTGGCCCACTCATAGTCGCCCGCCGCGATGGTGTGGTAGGCGTCATCGATGAGCACCGCCTTGATGCGGGTGGAGCCGAACTCGATGCCCAGGCTCGTCTTGCCTGCGCGGATCTTCTCGGCGGTCACTGCGACCTGCTCTTGCGTCATAGTTCACGAACTCCTTGCGTCCGAGCGCCTCGCAACCACTCTGTCAACTGAATGTTAGCGCTCACTGTTAACGCTCACTATTGTAGGCACAAACCCGTGACGCACCAAATCCGACGTGTCATCGGAGCAATGAATATATAAACAAATCGAGAAGAAGCAGCGCCTTAGCGACGGCGGACAGGACCCAGGGAGCTGCGGTTGACCATCTGCGCCGACACCAGTCCGACGCCATGCTGCGATGATCCGAAGGAGTTCTCCTCCCCCGCGCCCAGCAGGTACAGCGTCTCGCGCATGGCGGCGACACCCAGCTGCTCAAAGCCGGGGCGGACCGTGGTCAGCGGCGGGAACATATTGTCCATGGCAGGCATGTCGTCGAAACCCACCAGGCTCACATCCTGCGGAATGCGCACGCCATGCTCATGCAGCGCGCGGGCCACACCCACGGCCTGGCTGTCGTTGGCGCAGACCATGCATGTCGGCAGATTGCCGCCGGTGCGGCCGATGTTGTCGAGGATGTGGTTCATCTTGCCGTACGCTTCAGAGGATTCCCAGGTCTCACACTGCACCGTCACGGAATTGACCGCATTGGCCGCGCATAGCTTGTTCCATGCCAGCAGGCGCGTCGCCGCGTCGCGCCACTCCTTGGGACCGGCGAAATACAGCACCGAACGGTGCCCGTATTCCACGACGAGATGCATCACGTCGGCCATCGCGGACCATTGGTCCATGCCGACGACGGATACGCGGCGGCGGTCGGCGGACTTCATCAGCCGCAGGCCGTCCTGCACGCCGATGCCACCGTGCGTGGATGTGACGATCACACGAGGCTGCGCGATCCGCGTCCGGCATGCCGCGGAAAACATGACATCGGTGGGCGTGAGGAAGATGAACGCATCGACGTTCATCTCGTCGAAGGTGCGGCACAGGTCGTCGAATTCCTCCTGCGAGCACAGCGCCTCATGCACCATGCTCACCGTCACGAACAGGCCATGCTGGCGGGCCATCGTCTCAATCGCGGAAATCGTGGAGATCGGGCCATAGAAATGCTGGCCGCCGGCGATCAGGCCGATGGTGCGGGACCGGTGCGAGGCGAGCGCGCGGGCGGAGTTGCTGGGACGGTATCCGAGCTGGTCGATGGCCTTCTGCACCTTCTCGCGGGTGGCGTCGGAGACGTCCGGCGAATGGTTGATGACGCGCGAGACCGTCTGGTGGCTCACACCAGCCAGCTTCGCCACTTCGAACATCGAAGGACGCTTATTGCCCGCATTGCGTTTGCCTGCCATGCCCCGTCGCCTTTCGCACACAACTGTTGGTACGTTCGCCTATTGTACACGCAACTTCAGTTAGCGCTAACAACCCTCATGCTCCAAGGATGCGGCACACTGCGCGCAGGCTACCGCACGGCCGCCAAAGCACGCAGACGCGCCGCGAAGTTGGGCCAATCGGTGCGCATGGCGGTCAGCAGCTTGCGGTTGGGCACGTCATCGACCGGCACCCATTCGATCTCCATGCTTTCGTCGTCGTTGGCCTTGGGTTCGACGCGGTGCCCCGGCTTTTCGAAGGCGAACACCGTGGTGTACGACCATGGGCCGTGGTCCTCGCAGTACGATCCGACCACGTCGATGTCCTCCGGCGTGATGTTGGCTTCCTCGTACGATTCGCGCAACGCGCCCTCGATCGGGCTTTCGCCGTCGGCGGTGGCACCGCCGGGAATGCCCCACGTGCCGCCTTCCGCGCTCCATACCGCGCGGTGCTGCATGACGACGTGCGTCACCTCACCGGTCGTCTCGCTGCGGCGGGCCAAGAGCACGCCGGACGCGCCGTTCGTGCCCCAATGCTTGCGACCGCAGGCGCAATCGACCCAGCCGTCTCCCGGCTGGTGCACGTTCTCCTTGGGCGGCAGCGGCTTCGCGGCACCCGTTTTCGCATCATATTCGGCGTCCGGCGCGAGGTCGGAGCGCGTGACGTTCCACAGATCGGTCCATTCGACGCCCAATTGCGCCGCCAGACGGCGCGCCAACGGCAGGCTCAGGCCGATGATGCCGTGCGGATCGCCTTCGATCGAGTCGATGAACGCGCCGCCGAAACCTTCCAAAGTGAACGATCCGGCCACTTCCAGCGGCTCGCCGGTGGCGATGTAGCGTTCGATATCCAGGTCGGAATATTCGCAGAAGTGCAGGGTCGCTTTGCTGGCGCCGCGCACCATGCGGCCCGACGCGAAGTCGATGAGGCAATGGCCGGTCCACAGCTCGCCGGTGGCACCGCGCATGGCACGCAGCCGTTCGCGCGCTACCTCTTCGCTATGCGGCTTGCCGTAGCATTCGCCGTCCAGCAGGAACATGGAATCGCAGCCGAGAATCAGCGGGCCGGCCTTCGAACGGGTCAGGCTTGGACGGCCATCCACGAAATCGGCGATCGGCTCGGCGACGGTGGGAATGGCGATGCCGGAGAAATCGCGGGTCTTCGTCTCGTCGGCGGACTGCGCGCTGTCCGTGCGTGCGGCTGTGCCCGCCGAGGATGCGTCGCGATCGTCTGCTGCCCGGAGCGGGAAGCCGACCACGCGCTCCCCGCGCGCGTGCGCCGCGGTATCGGCGATGTTGCGATACGCCTGGTGCACGGCCTCGGCCTTCGCCGTGGCGAGAATCATCACACGCTGTTCGACGCTCAGGTCGTTCACGGTGACGCCAAGCGCGGCCGCCTCGCGTTCAAGCGCGGCAGGCTCGTCGACGTGCGAGACACGGATGGTCGGGCAGATGCCGGCGGAGAACAGCACGTCACGGCGTGGACGGGACTGGGAGGCGAGAATCAGCGGGATGCTCATGCGCGTTCCACCTGCACACCCTTGGTGTCGACCGCGAGATGCAGCACACGCCAATGGCCGGATGCCAGCTCTTCGGCGGCGATCTGTTCAAGCTCCTCGTGGGCGTCGCCATGGTGCAGCACAAGCACGCATGGGCCAGCGCCGGACACGGTGGAGGCGAAGCCGTGGGAGCGCATCTTCTCGATCAGCGCCCAAGACGGCTCCATCAGCGAGGCGCGGTACGGCTGATGCAGGCGGTCCTGCGTGGCCGCGAACAGCAGTGCGTTGGCGTTCTGACGCGAGCCGGAGGCCAGCATCGCGGGGTTCATGGCGGCCGGCAGCAGGCTCACACGGGAGACGTTGTGCACGGCGTCCTTGAACGGAATCTCAGTCGGCAACGCCTGACGGGCCTTTTCGGTGGACAGCTCGTAGTCCGGCACGAACACGGCCGCGGTCAGATCGTCCGCCACGCGGTAGTTGATGGTGTGGAAGCCGTTGTGCATCGGCTCGCCGCCTGGAATCGGCACGGATCCGACACCTTCCGCGGTCTCCATGTCCCAAGACATGGTCAGGCCGCCGTACACGGCCGGGGCCACGTTGTCCGGATGGCCTTCGATGGCGGCGGCCAGCTCGAACACGGCGTCGCGGTTGAGGTCGTCGTCCTGCGCGAAGGCTGCCGCGGCGGCGATGCCGGCGACGATGGCCTCGGCGGAGGAGCCCATGCCTCGCGCCTGCGGGATGTTGTTGTGCGCCTGCAGGATGAATCCGACACGTCCCAGGCCGAAGGTCTGGCATGCGCGGCGGAACGTGGAGACCACCAGGTGCGTCTCGTCACGCGGCAGGGTGTCCTCGCCCTCGCCTTCGATCATCACCTGCGCCGCGGTGTTCACCGGGTCGGCGCTCAGCGTGAATTCAAGCTCGTCATGGTAATCCAAAGCCAAACCGACCGTATCGAAACCGGAGCCAAGATTGGCGCTGGTGGCCGGAACCTTCACACGCACCTTGCGGGTAACTGGAGTCATCTCTCGTCGTCCTTCGTCACATCTTCATTACAAATCAAGCACCGTATACCGTGGCAGTGCCAGAGTCAAATTTCAGGGGGAACCGCACCCGTGCATCGTATTCGGGCCCATGACGGCGGCTTGGCATGGCTTGCATGCCAATCGCATCATGGGCCCGAATCGCATCCGATATCAGTTCAGCACGCGCAGGATCGACGGCTCTCCGCACACGCAATCCAGCTCGCACACGTCCTTGACGGTTTCGCGCAGGGTGAGCTCGTCGGTCATGTGGGTGACCAGACGCAGCTGCTGCAGCTCGCCGTCATAGCCCGGATCCTTCAGCGTCGGCTTCAGATCCTGGTTCACGCCGTTGATGGACACGCCATGGTCGGCGAACTTGGCTGCGATCGCGGCGAGCACGCCCGGATTGTCGTGAATCACGAAACGGACCGCGAACTCGGCCTTGGACGCCTCGATCGGAGCCTTCTTCAGATCCTTGTACAGCGGGATGGACGGACCGGTGCAGCCCTGTGCGATATGGCGGGCTTCGGTGACCACGTCGCCGACGACCGCGGAGGCGGTCGGAGCGCCGCCGGCGCCGCGGCCGTAGAACATGAGGTCGTCCGCGGCTTCGGCCTTGACGAACACGGCGTTGAAGGAGCCGTGCACGGAGGCCAGCGGATGGGTGTTGGAGATCAGTGCCGGGTAGACGCGCGCGGACACGCCGGCATCGGTGTTCTCCACGACGGCGAGCAGCTTGATCACCTTGTTTTCCGCGGTGGCGGCGGCGATGTCGTCGGCGGTGATCTTGGTGATGCCCTCGACGGAGACGTCGTCGATGGTGACGGAGGTGTGGAAGCCGAGGGTGGCCATGATCGCGGCCTTGTTGGCCGCGTCGTAGCCCTCGATGTCGCCGGTCGGATCGGCTTCGGCGTAGCCCTTGGCCTGCGCGTCCTTGAGCACGTCATCGAAGTCGAGGCCCTTGGTGGTCATCTCGTCGAGGATGTAGTTGGTGGTGCCGTTGACGATGCCGAGCATGCTCGTCACCTTGTCTCCGACGAGGGATTCGCGCAGCGGCTTGAGGAACGGGATGGCGCCGCCCACGGAGGCTTCGAAGTAGATGTCGACGCCCTTGGCTTCGGCGGCCGCGTAGATCTCCGGACCATACTTGGCCAGCAGCGCCTTGTTGGCGGTGACCACGGAGGCGCCGGATTCGATGGCGGCGAGCACGAACTTGCGTGCCACGCCGGTGCCGCCGATCAGCTCGATGACGATGTCGGAATTGGTGGCCACGCTCATGGTGTCGGTGGTCACCACGGACTTGTCGATCCACGGGAACGGGTCGGTTTCCGACGGATCAAGGCAGGCGACGCCGGTCAGTTCGATCGGTCGTCCGATGCGTGCGGCGAGCTCATCCTTCTGCTCCACCAGCAGGCGTGCGGTCTGAGAGCCGACCGTGCCCGCGCCCAACAATCCAACGCGAATCGGCGCAACATCTTCCTGTGCCAAGGCATCCTCCCTTGAATGTGAAGTATTGGTGTGACCTTGCTTATTGTACGGTCTCAATATGACGTAAGGCCGCGGAATATCAAGAAAATGGACGGTTTCCGAAGCTTTCCCCGCAAGGAAGCCCGAAAACCGTCCATACCGTGAGACGCAATCGTGGACTATTCGCTGACGTCCCAGCTCAGCAGATCGTCGATCGTCTGCCGGCGGATCATGACGTGTGCGCCGGCCTCGCCGACGCCGACCACGGCGGGAATCAGCGCCTGGTTGTAGTTGCTGGCCATCGTGCGGCCGTATGCGCCGGTGACCGGCACCGCGAGGATGTCGCCACGCTTGATGTCGGCGGGCAGCCGCACCTCGTTGACGACGATATCTCCCGATTCGCAGTGCATGCCGACCACGCGGCACAGCTTGGTCTGCTCGCTTCCCTTGCGGTTGGCCAGACGCGCGGTGTAGTCGGAGCCGTACAGCGCCGGACGGATGTTGTCGCTCATGCCGCCATCCACGGACACGTACACACGTTCCGTCACCGGATTGCCTGACTTGTCTTTCGCCTCGCCGGAAAGCTCGACCGGCTTGACGGTGCCCACGCGGTACAGCGTGACGCCGGTGGGGGCCACCGTCCAGCGGCCCGGCTCGAAGGAGATGACCGGGGCCGGCATGCCGAGCGCGCGGTTCACGGTGCTGACCGCGTCGGCGAGCCTGCCGAGCTCCACGTCGATGTCCATGGAATCCTCGCCGTCGGTGTAGGCCACGGAATAGCCGCCGCCCAGATCGACCTCCGGCAGGGTGTACGCATCGGTGGCGTAGAAGGTCTTGCGCAGCAGCATCATGCGCTTGGCCGCCTGGATGAAAGCGTCCGCGTCATGGATGTTGGAGCCGATATGCGAGTGCACGCCGACCAGTTCGAGCACGTCCTGGCGGCGGTAGATGTCCTTGAGCACGGCGAGCGCCGGGCCGTCGGCCACCATGGTCATGGCTTCGGCGAGCCTGCGGTCGCCTTCGGAGACTTTCTCGTGGCTCAGGTCGTACGGGTATTTGACGTCGTACTGGAGCTTGCGTTCCGCGTGGGCGGAGTGGTCGGAGCCGTCGGCGGAAGACGCGTTCTCCCCCAATCGTGCGTTCGACCCTGCCGGCGTCACGTCGGTCAGGTCGTCGAGCACAGCAAGCTTGCCCGCGTCGGCTCCGGCGGGCAGCAGGGCCACGCCGAACTTCTGGTCCTCGTGCGCGGTGGACACGAATTCGTGGCCGCCGGCGTGGATGCCGGAGGTGACGCGCAGCATGACGCGGGCGCGCTTGCCGAGCCGCTTGGCGATCGCGGCGATGCGTGCCGGCTCATCCGGCTCGTCAATCACGATTTTGTTGAAGCCCTGTTCGATGGCCAGCTCGATTTCCGCATCGGACTTGTTGTTGCCGTGCAGCACGAGGCGGCGGCCTGGGACGCCCGCGGCGAGCGCGATGCGCATCTCACCCATGGTGCAGGTGTCGATGAGCATGCCGGATTCGGTGACGATTCGGCAGATCTCCTTGCTCAGCAGCGCTTTGCCGGCGAAGCTGACGTGGGTGACGGTGTTGTTGAACGCGTGGGACGCGGCATGCACGAATTTCGTGGCGCGGGCGCGCACGTCATCGGTGTCGATGACGTAGAGCGGCGAACCGAATTCGTCGAGCAGGCTTGCGGCGGTACGACCGTGGAAGGTGATCTCACCTTCGGCGTTCACGGCCGATCCGGCCGGCCAGATTGGACTCACAGACATGGTTTGCGTTATCTCCCTTTTTCGTGGATTCGCTTCACATCTTGTCCGGAGCGGTGACGCCGAGCAGGTCGAGGCCTTCGGCGATGACCGTCTTGACGGCGTCGTTGAGCTTGAGTCGGGCGGCGGCGCGGGCCGGTTCCGGAGCCTTGGCGATGCGGATGGCGTCGGCCTGTTCCCCGCGGGCCTCCGGATCGGTGAGTTCCATCGGCACGACGCGCTCCACGTTGTACCACTTGTGGTAGGTGGCGGCGAGGTCCTCCAGGTAGTGGGCCACGCGGTGCGGGGCGCGCAGGTCGCCCGCTTCGCGCAGCAGGGCGGGCCACTGGGCGAGCGCGGCGAGCACTTCGCCGTCGGCGGTGGTGTCGAGCAGGCTCACGTCGGCGCCTTCGTAGGTGATGCCGGCGGCGGCCGCGTTGCGGTCCACGTTGCAGGAGCGGGCGTGCGCGTACTGCACGTAGTACACCGGATTCTCGTTGGAATGCGAAGCGAGCAGGTTCAGGTCGATGTCGACCGGGGAATTGTAGTCGGTGCGTGCCAACGAATAACGGGAGGCATCCACGCCGATAGCGTCGGTCAGATCGTCGATGGTCACCACATTGCCGGCGCGCTTCGACATGCGCACTGCCTTGCCGTCCTTCAGCACGTTGACGAGCTGGCCGATAAGAATCTGCATGTTTTCGCCAGGTTCGTCGCCGAATGCGGCGCACATGGCCATCATGCGGCCGATATAGCCGTGATGGTCGGCACCCAGCATGTAAATGGCGATGTCTGCCGGATCGTTGTCACGATGACGCTTGTTGCGATAGTAAGCAATATCAGCTGCGAAATACGCGTAGTTGCCGTCGGACTTGATAATCACACGATCCTTGTCGTCACCATGCTTGGTGGATTCGAACCAGGTTGCGCCATCCTTTTCGTAAATGTCGCCGCGTTCACGCAGATCGGCGATCGCCTTGTCGACTTCGCCATCGGAATACAAGCTGTTCTCATGGAACCACACGTCGAAATTCACACGGAAATCCTTCATGGATTTGCGGATTTCGTCGAACATCATCGGCACTGCACGCTTGCGGAATTCCTCACGCTGTTCGGAATCGCCCTCACCCAGCGGATTGCCATCGTTGTCAACGCCACCGTCGACGCGCGGCAGGTCGAGAATCGCAATACCGTCGGCTTTTGCCTCATCGATGACGCGACGTGCGATCTCATCGATATAAGCGCCCTTGTAACCGTCGATCGGGGTTTCCTCACCGTGAGCGGCCGCAACCAGCGACTTCGCGAAACGATTGATCTGCTCGCCATGATCATTGAAATAGTATTCGCGCACCACCTTGGCACCGTTCGCCTCAAGCACGCGGGCCATGGAGTCGCCGACCGCGGCCCAACGGGTGCCGCCGATGTGAATCGGACCGGTGGGGTTGGCGGAGACGAACTCGAGATTCAGGGTCTGGCCGCCCAGATGGTCGTTGCGGCCGTATTCGTTGACCTTGTTGAGATGCTTGTCGGCGTCGGTCACGGCACCGGCGGCGAGTACGGTGTCCACCACGGCGGCGGCCGAGGCGGAGTCAAGCGTGATGTTGATGAAGCCGGGGCCTGCCACCTCGACCTTGGCAATGCCGTCGGCTTCAGCGAGCGCGGCGGCGAACGGCTCGGCCAGATCGCGCGGCTTCATGCCGGCCTTCTTGGCCAGCTGCATGGCGATGTTGGAGGCCCAGTCGCCATGCGCACGGTCCTTCGGGCGCATCACGGCGAGCTTGTCGACGGGCGGAATCAGCTCGTCGGTCAACGCGCCGGCCTGGCCGGCGGCGACGAGGTTGTGGGCAATGCTGGAAATCAGTTCACTTAAGGCTTCAGGACTCATTCTTCTAAGGATACTGAGAACGGCGACACTTGCGCCCTGGTATGCCTATATGCTGCCCCTGCTGGCGGGGGCAAGCACACAGCCGAAAGATACCAAGCGAAAAAGGGTAGGCGACAATCGCCGGAATCGTTGGAGGCTCGCCGAAACCGCTATACATACCGTCGGTCGGTATCTATAGTGATCTGCAACATCAAGCACAGTAGGGAGGCCACCATGGCACGTAACGCTCACCCCGAGGTGACGCGCACCCGCATCCTCGACGCCGCACAACGGCTGTTCATGGCCCAGGGCTATGAGCACACCTCCATCCAGAACATCGTGGACGAGCTCGGCGACCTCTCCAAAGGCGCGATCTACCATCACTTCAAATCCAAGGAAGCCATCCTCGAAGAGCTCACCAACCGAGACAACAATATGCAGGACGACTTCAACGAATCCGTCATGAATCGCACTGACCTTACCGCCCTCGAAAAGTTCCGCGTGCTATGGCGGCATTCGATGACCGAGCAAGACCACGTGCAGATCATGCGAGCCGCCATGCCGATGCTGAGCGATCCGGTTTCGTTCGCCGCGAATATGCAGGTATGGAGCAAGCATCTGCCCGAACGCTTCCTGCCGCTGATCGAGGCGGGCGTCAAGGATGGCTCCATCCCCACCGAGTATCCGCGCGAGGCCGCCGAGCTGCTTTCGTTGCTGCCGAATTATTGGCTGATGCCGTATTTCTACCCGGTGACCCTGCCCGAAATGGAGCATCGCATCCGCTGCTTGGCCACCATGCTCGACGCGATCGGCGTGCCGATTTTCGATGACGAGCTCATCACGGTCGCCGCGAAGGGCATGATGACGTTCGCAGGGGAGCCGGAGAAAGGCTCAGAATGAATAGCACAGTGAAACCCGAGAATGACATCGCCGGCACCGCCACCCAACGCCCGCTGCTGTCCCGCGACTTCGTGCTGCTGGTCGCCGGACAAGGCATCTCGCTGTTCGGCAATGTGATGCTGCGATTCGCGATGTCGATGTGGGTGCTGGACGAAACCGGCTCAGCCACCATCTTCGCCTCGGTGCTGGCCATCTCCATCGTGCCGACCATCCTGCTCTCCCCGTTCGGAGGCGTGCTGGCCGATCGCGTCAACCGCCGCACCATCATGGTGGCGCTCGACGCCATCTCCGCCGTGCTCGTGCTGGCGAGCGCCATCGTCTTCGCCACCACGGGCTTCCATATCGTAGCCATCGCCACCATGCAGGTGCTGCTCGCCGTGCTCGGCGCCTTCGAAACCCCGACCGTGCAGGCCGCACTCCCCCAGATGTTCCGGCAGTACGGCCCGGCCACCATGCGCCAAGGCATGGCCGTGATCAATCAGGTCCAACAACTAAGCAGTCTGCTGCCGAGCTTCCTCGGCGGCGTGCTGTATGCGATGTTCGGCATCCGTCTCATGATGATCATCGCCATCGCAAGCTTCGCCGGCGCAGCCGCGCTCGAATGCTTCATCCGCCTCAGTGCCCCGGATCGCGGCGACGAGGAGCTGCCCACCCCACTTGAAGACCTCAAGGCAGGCGTGCGATTCCTCATCAAGGACCGGCCGAACGTGTTCAGACTGCTGTTGTTCGCGGCGGCGCTCAACTTTGTGCTTATCGGCTATTCCGGCGTCGGCTTCCCGTACACGATTCGTACAGTGCTCGGCTTCGACGCCACTGTCTACGGCATCGCCGACGGCCTGATCGGTGTTTCCGGCGTGGCGGGCGCATTCATCGCCGGCCTGTTCGCCGCCAAGCTCACGATGCGCTGGCTGCCGGGGCTGATGGCGACGCTTACGCTGGCCATGGTCCCACAGGGTATTGTGTTCCTGCTGCCGGTCGACGCATGGACCAAACTCGTGGTGCTGATCGTATTCACCTGCGGCACGATGGTCGCCAGTTGCTTCACGAATCTCATCGCCGTGCCCGCCATCCAGCTCAGTACGCCCGAGGCAATGGCCGGCAAAGTGATGTCCATGGCCGCGGCCGTGAGCATGTGTGCCCAGCCGCTCGGCCAGATGGTGTACGGCTGGGCCTACGACCAAATGCCGGTCGCCATCGTGCTGTTCATCACCACCGCCCTGTTCGCCGTGCTCACCGTGCTGATGGTTCCGCTCGCCAAGCAGTTCGAGGACTGACGATCGGCGCGCACGCCACATCCTGCCGCCCGGCCATAATTGAATCACCGCACGAAAAGGCACGAAAAGGCACGAAAGAGGTACCTATGGCCACGCTCAACCCCCAATCATTGGTCACGTTGTGGCAGATCGAACAGTATGGTTCGTTCTCCGCCACGGCCAAGGCCACGGGTTGGTCGCAGCCGGCCATCAGCCAGCAGATCAAAAAGCTGGAGGCACAGTGCGGTTCGACTCTGGTGCAACGCACCTCGCATGGTGTGGAACTCACCGCCACCGGTTCGATGCTCGCCCGCCACGGCGAGGCCATCGCCGATCGGCTGGAGCGGGCGGCCCGTGAAGTCGAGGATTATCGGCATCATCGGTTTGATCACCTGCATTTGGTGGCCCCACCGTCAATCTGCTCTACTATCGCGGCCCGTACCGTGGTCAAGCTCAGTATGTTCACGGACATCGAGCTGAGCCTGATTCAGATGGAGCCGCCGGAGGCGATCGGTCTGATTTCCCAAGGCAAGGCCGATACCGCCGCCGTGTTCCGCTACAGCAGCATCCCGAACTTCCTGCACATCGGCGACGACCTGACCTTCCATTCGCTGGGTTACGATCCGATGCGACTGCTGGTGCGCCGCTCCAGCGGCATCGCCAAACGATTCGAGGAGACCGGCGAACCTGTGCCGCTGTCCGCCGCCAAAGACGAGCATTGGATCGCCGGCTGCCCCACCTGCCGCGCAAATTTGGTGAAACTGGCCACCCGTGCCGGATTCAAGCCGGATATCCGCCACTGCACGGATGATTACTGGGCCACGCAGAACCTGGTCGAGGTTGGTATGGGCGTCTCGCTGGTGCCGGCGCTCGATACGCATATCAACTTGCAGGGCGATCTGGTGGCCTGTCCCATTGCCGACGATTTTGCGGCGCGCGAGGTCGGCATCGTGACTCGTGCCGGCGACCATCGCCCCGCGCTTGGTTCATTGCTCGAGGAGCTCGAGCGCACGTCACTCAAATATTTGAGTGCCAAGTAGTCGCACAGCGATAAGCAAGCTTGCGAGCGCCATCACGATTTCGGGGAGCCAGACCGTTGAGCAGCCCTTCTGCACCGGGAACAATGACATGTTATGAGCATGAACAACATTCCCCAGTCAACGACTTTGAGCAACACAACCGCCGGCACCTCTTGCTTTGATGCCAATCACATCGACGTGACGACCATCGAGGATCTGGAGCAGGTCGGTTCGGATAAATGGACCCGCTACCCCGGCTGCATCGGCGCATTCATCGCCGAGATGGATTACGGTCTGGCACCATGCGTGGCCGAAGCCATCGAAGAGGCCACCGAACGTGGCGCGCTCGGCTACATTCCCGACCCGTGGAAGAAGGAGGTCGCCCGCTCGTGCGCCGCATGGCAGCGCCGCTACGGCTGGGAGGTGGATCCGACGTGCATCCGCCCGGTGCCGGACGTGCTGGAGGCGTTCGAAGTGTTCCTGCGCGAGATCGTGCGCGCCGGTAACTCCATCGTGGTACCGACTCCGGCCTATATGCCGTTCCTAAGTGTGCCGCGTCTGTATGGCGTGGAGGTCCTTGAGATTCCGATGCTGTGCGCGGGCGCCGGCGAGAGCAGCGGGCGCAATGATGAATGGCTGTTCGATTTCGACGCCATTGAGCAGGCGTTCGCGAACGGCTGCCATGCCTTCGTGCTGTGCAACCCGCACAACCCGATCGGCAAGGTATTGACGCGCGAAGAAATGCTGCGATTGTCCGATCTGGCCGCCAAGTACGACGTGCGTATATTCTCCGATGAGATTCACGCGCCGTTCGTCTACCAAGGCCACACGCATGTGCCATTCGCCTCAATCAACCGGCAGACGGCCATGCAGGCTTTCACCTCCACTTCAGCCTCGAAGTCGTTCAACATTCCCGGCACCAAGTGCGCGCAGGTGATTCTCACCAATCCGGACGATCTGGAACTATGGATGAGGAACGCGGAATGGTCCGAGCACCAGACGGCCACCATCGGTGCCATAGCCACCACTGCGGCCTATGACGGCGGCGCGGCATGGTTCGAGGGCGTGATGGCATATATCGAGCGCAATATCGCGCTGGTCAACGAGCAGATGCGCACGAGATTCGCCAAGGTGCGCTATGTGGAGCCGCAGGGCACGTATATCGCGTGGCTGGATTTCTCGCCACTGGGCATCGGCGACCCGGCCAACTATTTCTTTAAGAAGGCCAACGTGGCGTTGACAGACGGCCGTGAATGCGGCGAGGTCGGGCGCGGTTGCGTGCGTATGAACTTCGCCATGCCCTACCCGCTACTGGAGGAATGCTTCGACCGCATGGCCGCCGCGCTCGAGGCGGACGGGCTGTTGTAGAAAATTGTGGCTCCCCTCAGAGAGGGGAGCCGAGGAACGGCCGAATTAATCGAAGTCGGCACCCAACGCTTCGAGTTTGCCGCGGAAGTCGGCGTAGCCTCGGTCGATCAGGCTGATGCCGTGCACGTCCGAGGGGCCTGACGCGGCCAAGGCCGCGATCAGATGGCTGAACCCACCACGCAGGTCCGGCACGTCGATGTCGCGTCCGGTCAGCGGGGTCGGTCCGAAGATCACGGCGGAATGCTTGTAGTTGCGCTGCCGGAAACGGCACGGCAGCGAGCCCAGGCACTCGCGGTACAACTGGATGGTGGCACCCATCTCGACCAGCGGCTTGGTGAAGCCGAAACGGTTCTCGTACACGGTCTCGTGCACGATCGACAGGCCGTTGGCCTGGGTCAGGGCCACCACGAGCGGCTGCTGCCAGTCGGTCATGAACCCGGGATGCACGTCCGTCTCGATCGCCACGGGCTTCAAGTCCCCGCCCGGATGCCAGAAACGAATGCCCTTGTCCGTCACCTCGAATTTGCCGCCCACCTTGCGGAACACGTTGAGGAACGTGATCATCTCCGGCTGGGTGGCACCCTTGACGAAAATGTCACCGTGCGTGGCGAGCGCGGCGGACGCCCAGGACGCCGCCTCGATGCGATCCGTCAGCGACGTGTGCGTGTACCCCTGCAGTTCCTTGACACCCTCGATGCGGAAGGTGCGATCAACGTCCACAGAAATGATTGCACCCATCTTCTGCAGCACGCACACCAGATCCATGATCTCCGGCTCAGTGGCCGCGCCCGACAGTTCGGTCTTGCCCTCGGCCAGCACGGCCGCCAGTAAAGTCTGCTCGGTGGCGCCCACCGACGGGTAGGGCAGGTGGATCTTCGCGCCGTGCAGGCCGTTGGGCGCGGTGATGTGGATGCCGTCCTTGTGTTCCTTGTCCACCGTGGCGCCCAGCTTGCGCAGCGTCTCCAGATGGAAGTCAATCGGACGTCCGCCAATCGCGCAGCCGCCCAACGCGGGAATGAACGCTTCACCCAAACGGTGCACGAGCGGGCCGGAAAACAGGATCGGGATGCGCGACGAACCGGACAGTGTATCCACGTCGGCCACATCGGCCAGCTGCACACGCGAGGCGTCGATGGTCACAATGCCGTTCGCACCGTCCACATCCACGTCCACGCCGTGCAGACGTAGCAAATCGGACACCACATGCACGTCACGAATCTCCGGCACGTTCTTCAGCACCGACTTGCCCGGTGCCAGCAACGCGGCGACCATCGCCTTGCTCACGAAGTTCTTCGCGCCACGCACCTTGATCGTGCCATTCAAAGGCTTGCCGCCCTCGACATGCAACACGTCATCCGGATTCTCAGCCACGCCACTCTCCTCAATCAATCAAGATTCAAAAAATGCTACCGTCCAGTTTGCCATAAGCCATGTGCCGACTCCGTGAAATGCACCCCAGCCGAACTTTGATCACCGTGCACAACGGATCCCATACCCCCCGTCGAATCAAACCGATAACGTGATCTTCCTCACATTTGCCGCCACGGCGTTCTCCATACTTCTACGCTACGATTCAGGGCAATGGCATCAGACGCCATGTCCACAAGCAAAGGAGCATTCATGACCACAGTCGCCGTCATCGGCTGCACGCACGCCGGCACGTTCGCCACCACCTCGATTCTCGCCGAGCACCCCGATTGGACCGTCCATGTTTTCGAGCGCAACGGTACGCTGTCCTTCCTCTCCTGCGGCATCGCCCTGTGGGTGGGCGACCACGTATCCGACCCGAAGAAAATGTTCTACTCCTCCCCTGCCGCTCTGGCCGAAGCCGGCGCGACCATGCATATGCGCACCGACGTGACGTCCGTGGACCTCGACGCCAGAACCCTCACCTACCGCGCGCTGGACGAGGCCGGAGACCCCGCCGAACAGACCCTCGCTTTCGACAAACTGGTCGTGACCACCGGCTCGCGCCCGGTCATCCCGCCGATCCCCGGCATCGACAGCCCGCATGTGCTGCTGTGCAAGAACTGGGATCACGCCATCGCCATCAAGGAAAAGGCGAAAACCGCCAAGTCGGCAGTGGTGATCGGGTCGGGCTATATCGGCGCGGAAATCGCCGAGCAGTTCAGCGTCACCGGCGTCAAGACCACGCTGGTCGACGGCCTTGATCGCCCGCTGGCCAATAATTTCGATAAGACCATCACCGATCAGGTGGCGGCCGCGTTCGAGGAGCACGGCGTCACGCTCGCGCTCGGCCAGAAGGTGGTCGAGTTCCGCGACAATGACGACGACACCGTCACTGTGGTCACCGAAAAGGGCGAGTACACGGCCGAAATGGCGATTCTGGCCGTCGGCTTCCTGCCGAACACCGACCTGCTCAAGGGCAAGGTGGACATGCTGCCGAACGGCGCGATCGTGGTCGACGACTACATGCAGGCGTCCGCGCCGGGCGTGTACGCCGCCGGCGACTCCGCCACCGTGTTCTACAACCCCACCGGCCAGCACGATTACATTCCGCTGGCCACCAACGCGGTGCGCCAGGGCCTGCTGGTGGGCCGCAACATCGAGACGCCGACCGTGAAGTACATGGGCACGCAGGCCACGTCCGCCGTGCAGCTGTACGATCTCTCGCTCGCCGCCTCCGGCCTGACCCGCGCCGGTGCCGAACGCCGCGGGCTCACGGTCCGCGAGACCTCGCTCACCGAGGATTATCGCCCGGACTTCATGCTCACCACCACCCCAGTCACGTCGATTCTGACCTGGGACCCGGAAACCCGCAAGGTCAAGGGCGGCCAGTTCTGTTCCAAGGCCGATATCTCCGGCGCGGCAAACGTGATTTCCATGGCGATTCAGGCCGGCTTCACCATCGACCAGCTCGCCAACGTGGACTTCCTGTTCCAGCCGAACTTCGACAAGCCGGTCTACTACGTCGGCGCCGTGGCCATGAAGGCGGCGGCCGAGTAAGACGGCTGTACCCACCGCAAAAAAGAAACCCCGGCGTGATGGGCGCCGGGGAGAGAAAGGAGAGAAGAAGAAAGAGGTTAAGTTATGCAGCTTGTTCGGCCGTGATTACATATAACAACACCAGTTTCAATGCAACGTGGGCACTGGCTGGGAATTGTCTGGGAATCACGGCCCGTACAGGCTGTTTCTTGTTTTGGAGCCGATTTACCGGCTCGCCTTGATCTTGTGGGCCAGCTCGGCGTCCCACATCGCGCCGGTTGCGGACATCACCGAATCCGCGCCGGCGTTTCTGTATGCCTGATAGTCGGCCGGCGAAACCACGCCGCCCACGCCATTGATCTTGAAATCAAGACCGAGCTTCTCGCGGATCGCGGCCAGACGGGCGACCATGTCGAGGCCGGCACCACGAATCGCATTGCCACACACGCCGGAGCGATCACGGCCTGCACCGGGCAGGGCCTGATTGCCATTGGCATCGACCAGTTTGGCGGAAATCGTATTGATGGTGCTGAATCCCTGCACAGTGCCGTGGCCCACGGTGGAACGCACCATGAGTTCAAGGTCGCCGTCGCTGGGGATGTAGGCGAGCTTGACCATCAGCGGGATGTCGCCGATCTCCTGCTTCACGGCCTCGGTGATGCGGCCCACGAGCAGCGGATTGTGGCATAGCAGGCGGTTGTGGCCCTCGTTGGGGCAGCTGGTGTTCATCACCATGAGCTTGGCACCGGTTTCTTTGACCAGGCGGGCGGTGGTGGCATGGTCGGCGATGTATTCCTCCTCGCTCATGCCCTCCACACGCGAGCCTTGGAAGCTCGGGACCAGCACTTGACCGGGACCGGCGGCCTCGATGGCGGCGCGCATGTCCGGCTGCCAGACGTCAGGGCTCTGCGAGGGCACACCGAAGCTGTTGGAGATGGAAATCGGCTGTTCATAGTTGGTGTCGGCCAGCACGCCTTCGTCCAGTTCGGCGCTGCCCGGCGTCAGTGAACCGTCCGCCGACTTGGGGTGTACGGCGAGCACGTTCGGGAACGGGTTGCAGCCCCAGGCGCGCGAACGCACGGTTTTGTAGGTCGCCAGATCGAAACCCATGTGGAAAGCGGCCGTGGTGAAACGGCTGTTGAGCAGCGGGCCTGCGGGAATGCCGAAAGGCAGGTTGACCGGCTGGCCCAAAAAGGTGGCCAAGGCACCCTCGGAGGCACCCTCGCTGGTGGTTCCGGCGGCATCGGCACCGTTGCCATCCTTCAGCGCCTCGGCAAACGCGCCGAACGGCCCTTGCTCATAGTTGTCTTCGTAGCTGCGGCTGACATCGTAAAACGGCTCAAAATCACTCATGCTTCAACGATAAGCCAACCTGCATGCGCACACGCACACTCAACCCATCATCGCGCCGACAAACGAAATAATGGCGAAAGCGGCATTGGCTACCACAAAGATGATGAACGTCGGAGCTGCCCAGCCAAAGTACGTGTCTGGAATACTACGATTCGTACGGTGATATTGGCGCAAACTTAAATAGTGCAAACACACCCTAGAAGAGATAGGAGGGAATGGCACTTTCTCGCGTTGTTGGTGGAAGTATTTGGGATGCTAAGCGAGTTGCCGCATTGGAACCAGACGATTGCGTGAAGTGACCCTATACGTAAAAGGTCTCACTGGCGAGAGCCAGTGAGACCTTTGTCTGATGCGATGCGAGCGACCCAATAATCTCAATCAGACACAGAGCCAACGGCCCTGGGCCTGCAATTATGGACTCGCCTTTCGGCGAGGCTCAATGCTGGCCTCGCTGCTGTCGCAGCTCGGCACAGGGCCTGCTGAAAGCCCACCGGGCTTTCAGCAGGCCGATCGCGGCTAAATAATGCCGCGATCGGCCAACGGCCCTGTCCAGTCTGCGTCCTCAGGCTCGCGGGCGGACTCGATTCTTTCTTCGGCCCAGTGTTTGGCGGGGATGGTCTTGGGCTTGAAGGGGAACTTTTCGGCGCGCATCTTTTCGTAGGCGGCGATGTCGTCCTCGTGCTGCAGCGTCAGATCGATATCGTCGTAGCCGTTCATCAGACGCCAACGCACGTAATCGTTGACCTCGAACGGCAGGGTCACGTCGCCGCAAGTGACAGTGCGGGTCTCCAGCGAGACAGTCATCTCACGACCAGGCTCTTCCTCCAGTAGCTTCCACAGGAGTTCGACGGACTCCTGCGGCATAATCGCGGCCAGCACGCCGTTCTTGGCGGTGTTGCCGTAGAAGATGTCGGCGAAGCTCGGCGCGATGACCACGCGGAAACCGTAATCGTGCAGCGCCCACACGGCGTGCTCGCGGGAGGAGCCGATGCCGAATTCGGGGCCGGCGACCAGAATCTGGCCCTTACCGGCGTATTCCGGCTTGTTGAGCACGAAGTTCGGGTCTCGGCGCCATGCGTAGAACAGGGCGTCATCGAAGCCGGACTTGGTCACGCGCTTCAAGAACACAGCGGGAATGATCTGGTCGGTATCGACGTTGGAGCGGCGCAGCGGCACGCCCACGCCGGTCAGTGTGGTGAGTTTTTCCATAACAATTTTCCTTTCGGGGATCTCTCCCCCAGTCAGTCTTCGACTGACAGCCCCTCGTCAGAGGGGGCTCACGTGTATTGACTCAGAGATCGGCGGGAGACGAGATTGTGCCGCGGATGGCGGTGGCGGCGGCTACGGCCGGCGACGCCAGATGCGTGCGCGAGCCCTTGCCTTGGCGGCCCTCGAAGTTACGGTTCGAAGTGGAAATCGAGCGCTCGTTCGGCACCAGCTTGTCCGGGTTCATGCCCAGGCACATCGAGCAGCCGGCGTTACGCCATTCGGCACCAAAGTCCTTGAACACCTTATCGAGGCCTTCCTTCTCCGCCTGCAGACGCACGCGGGAGGAGGCCGGCACCACGAGCACGCGGTGAATGTTCTCGGCCTTGTGGTGACCCTTCATGA
>ERZ650312.514-NODE-514-length-21565-cov-11.248117_pt1 | contig 21565 bp, 22 predicted proteins | sample MGYA00376248_ERZ650312 | MGnify/ENA primary metagenome ERZ650312 (study PRJEB26733, sample SAMN07839316) | wastewater metagenome | biome: urban; feature: wastewater treatment plant; material: waste water | place: USA: North Carolina | collected 2016-07-28 ... | reverse complement strand
GTTCTACCGCTAAGGCACGTGCCAAAGCAATACGTTGACGTTGTCCACCCGATAACTGCGCAGGATAACGGTCTGCTAAAAAGCCTAACTGTACTAAGTCAAGTAAACGCATAACGCGTTTTTTAATTTCGGCTTCTGATGGTCGGGTTGCACGCGGACGTACCCGTAAACCAAACGCGATATTGTCAAATACAGTCATGTGGCGGAATAGGGCATAGTGCTGGAAAACGAAACCGACCTGACGCTCACGCACGTGAACATCGGTGGCATCCTGACCTTCCAGAATCACCTGACCGCCATCGGCAGATTCCAAACCGGCAATAATCCGCAGCAGGGTGGTTTTACCACAGCCCGATGGACCTAGGAGGGCCACCAGCTGGCCGTCTGGAAAATCGAGGGAGATGTTGTTCAGTGCATGGAATGCACCAAAGTGTTTTTCAATATTTTTAACTTGAATACTCATGCGGTCATTCCTTAAGAAACTGTTGAATCTTCATTACGTTTGTCCTGCTTTTCCTGACGGATTTCGACCCAGGTTTTCAGGATCAAGGTCACAATTGCCAGTAGGGCCAGCAGGGACGACACCGCAAACGCAGCACTGAAGGTATATTCGTTATAGAGAATCTCAACGTGTAAGGGCAAGGTATTGGTTTCACCGCGAATGTGGCCAGACACGACTGAGACCGCCCCAAACTCACCCATCGCCCGGGCATTACACAGAATGACACCGTAAATCAGGCCCCATTTAATATTCGGCAAGGTGACTTTCCAGAAAGTTTGCCAGCCAGAGGCACCCAGTACAATGGCAGCTTCTTCTTCTTCGGTGCCTTGCGCTTCCATGAGCGGAATCAGTTCACGCGCCACAAACGGTACGGTAATAAAGATGGTGGCAATGACAATCGCTGGCACGGCATACAAAATCTTGATGTCGTTGTCCATTAACCAGTTGCCCATCCAGCCCTGGGTACCAAAAATCAGTACCAGCATCATCCCGGCAATGACCGGAGAAACCGAGAATGGTAAATCAATGATGGTGGTCAGAATTGATTTACCCGGGAAGTTAAACTTGGCTACCGACCAGGCTGCGGCTACACCAAACACCACATTGAGTGGAACGGCAATGGCCGCAGTGAGTAAGGTCAGTTTGACTGCAGATAAGGTATCTGGATGTACAAGCGCCTGGGTATACACGCCCACACCTTGTTTAAAGGCTTCAACGAATACCAGAATTAACGGCAGAATCAGGCAGCTCAGGAAGAAAATCAGGGCAATGGTCAGTAAGGTGTAGCGAACCCAGGTCGGTTCACGGGTGGCATCACGCGATTGCAGCTTGTCGGCCAAAGCATTGCTGTTGGTATTTAAACTCATCGGGCTGTTCTCCCTGTGCGACGGCTGGCCCATGCTTGTAACAAGTTAATCAGGAACAGCATCACGAATGAAATCAGCAGCATCACCACCGCAATAGTGGTTGCACCGGCATAATCATATTCTTCTAAACGGGAGATAATCATCAGCGGGGCAATTTCAGTTTCAAAAGGCTGGTTCCCGGCAATGAAGATTACCGAACCATATTCACCCACGCCACGGGCAAAGGCCAGGGCAAAACCAGTAATTAATGCCGGCAGTAAAATCGGGAAAATGACTTTGGTAACAATCTGCAGACGGTTTGCGCCCAGAGCAGATGCCGCTTCTTCCAGCTCGGTTTCTAAGTCACTGAGTACGGGTTGCACGGTACGCACAACAAATGGAATACCAATGAAGATCAGGGCCAGGGTAATCCCGATAGGGGTATAGGCGACTTTAATGCCCAGTGGTTCTAAATATTGTCCAATCCAGCCAGTCGGTGCGTATAAAGAAGTCAGGGCAATACCCGCAACTGCAGTAGGCAATGCAAAAGGTAAATCGACCAAAGCATCTATAATACGTTTGCCCGGAAAGCTGTATCGTACCAAACACCATGCCAATAATAAGCCGAAGACGACATTAATAAAGGCTGCAATGAGCGCAGCGCTAAAACTGAGTTGCAAAGATTTTTGGATACGTTCTGAACTTAAAATTTCCCATAAACCATCCCAACCGATACCTAACGATTTAATAAATACAGCCGATAAGGGAATAAGAACAATTAAGGATAAATACGCTAGGGTAAAGCCTAGAGAAAGACCAAATCCTGGCAGCACTTTGGATCGCTGCGACATGATGACTCCTCAAAAGAGAATGAGTGTTTAAAAACAAACAGATAAGTAAAAATAAATTCGGCACAAGCATAAGTTGCGAAGATCAAATTGCAAATTTGAATAAATACTTGCTTTTATCAGAAATATTGATATGTTGTTGCATATTTTCTGCAATCAAATAATCATAAATTTCAGGAAATGCCCCAAAGCCTGATGCAACATTAATATGACCCACTTGTCCTAAATTAATAGGTGTTAATTGCCATGCTTGGGCAAGTGCTTGTGCATCTACAAAACTGAGCCACGGGTCATTTTCACTAATCAATAAGTGTGTCGGTACAGCCAATTTAAGTTGCTGAAAGTAAGCCGAATAATTGCTTTGGCTGTGTTCTGCAAAACCAGACTCACCAAAACGGGCAGGGTTGGCAGGTGCAACCAACACCACATTTTTAATTTTCGTCTGTAGCTCAGGGTACTGTGCTAATGCCGCCACCGTGGTTAGACAACCAAAACTGTGTGCCACAATTTGAATATCGTCCTGAATCGGGGCAACCGTTTTGACAAACTCAGTAACCCAGTTCTGTAAAATGGGGCTATTCCAGTCTGACTGTTGTACACGCGAGCAAGACATGAGTTGTCGTTGTAACCAAGATTGCCAGTGTGTATATTCACTGCCACCTACACCTGGAACAATTACGGTATGAATCATGTCGATGCTCCTTCGCATATTTCAGCCTGAAATGATGATCTGAATAACGCTTAAATTTCAATTGAATCCATCATGTTCCAGTATTGGATGTGACCGCCTGGATTCAAAATTCAGTAAGATAATGCTGTAAAATTCATGCTTTAAATAATCTGCAACAAGGATAACTAGAGTTTTTATGCAAAAAAAATAATTAAAAATGAATTTTATATGAATGAAAAAGATATAAGGCTGTATGAAAACACCCGCATTTTCCAATGTGGGTGTTTTTCACTATCCTTTCAGTATGATTTGCCTTTCAGCATTACTTGGTTTGATTGGCTTTGACAATCTGATCGAAAATACCACCATTTTCAAAGTGTTTTTTCTGAACTTTGCTCCATCCACCAAACTCTTGGTCAATGGTCACGAGTTTTAATGGTTTAAATTGCGACTTATATTGTGCCAACACCTTAGCATTACGTGGCCGGTAATAATGCTTTGCAGCAATATTTTGACCCGCAGGCGAATAGAGATAGTTTAAATAGGCTTTGGCTAAGTGTTGATTACCATCTTTTTGCACATTTTTCTCTACAATCGCCACTGGGGGTTCAGCCAAGATGGATAAGGAAGGGGTGATGATTTCAAATTTACCTGGTTGTTCACGCACGGCTAAATAGGCTTCATTTTCCCAAGCCAACAAAACATCACCAATGCCACGTTCTGCAAAAGTGGTGGTTGCACCACGGGCACCTGAATCCAATACTTTGGTTTGTTTATAAATTTGACGAACAAATTCTTGGGCTTTGGCATCATTGCCAGCAGGTTGATGTTTTGCCCATGCCCACGCTGCCAAATAGTTCCAGCGTGCACCACCAGACGTTTTTGGATTTGGGGTAATGATTTCTACACCTGGTTTAATCAAATCGCCCCAATCTTGAATCGCTTTCGGGTTGCCTTTACGCACTAAAAATACAATTGTGGACGTATACGGAGTCGAGTTGTGCGGAAATTTCTTTTGCCAGTCTTTAGGTAATAGACCGCGTTTGGCAATTTCATCAATATCGGCAGCCAGTGCCAAAGTCACGACATCGGCACCTAAACCATCAATCACCGCACGTGCTTGTTTGCCCGAACCACCATGTGATTGTTTAAAATTGATGTTTTGCCCCGTGGCTTTTTTCCAGTACGCACCAAAATCTTTGTTAAAGTTATCGTATAATTCACGGGTTGGATCGTAGGAAACATTCAGAAAGTCTTTTGCGGATACGCTCAAGGTTGTTGCCGAAAGTACTGCCGCCAGTAGTCCAATTTTCAGTTTTGTAAAGTTCATGTTTGACCTCATATATTAAAAATGTTGTTGAATGAGGCAAGCATATCGGTAGTCTATTTGCTGAAAAAATAATTTAAAATGCGGTGAATATCAGTAAATGATAAATATAAATTTCTTCATTGTTTTCTATATTTAGAGATAAATAACGAGTATTTCTTTTATGCAGTGTTATAAAAATGCCAAGCCTACCGAGCAGATTCATGTGTTAGATCGCGCGTTTCATTATGGTGATGGATGCTTTAGCACTGCACGTATTCGCCAAAATCAAATTGAATTATTTGACCGCCATTTGGCGCGTTTGCAATATGCCAATCGCCAACTTTCTTTAAATGCCAATCTTGAGTTGATCACTGAAACATTGACGCTTTTAAAGCAGGCGCATGGCGAATTAAACGGTACTTTAAAGATTGTTTTAAGTCGTGGTGTGGGGCAGCGAGGCTACAGTTTGCCTGATCATCCTGCTGATGTTTGGATATTTTTCTATCCACAAGTACAAGCATCTTTAGATACGGCATACCATTATGACATCATTCAAAGTGGCGTCTTGACGCAAACGATTGGACTGAGTATGCCGAATTTAGTTGGGTTGAAAAGTCTAAACCGGCTTGAACAGGTATTGCTAAAACAAGAAGCTGATCAAAAAGGCTGGCCAGAAGCGTTGGTGACTGATGTACAGGGCAGTGTGGTTGAAGGTGTGAGTAGTAATTGTTTCATTCGTATAAACAATACATGGATTACGCCACAACTTGGGTATAATGGCGTGCATGGTGTCATGCGGGCAGAAATTTTATCGCGTATGCAACAACAGCGTTTGCATTGTGAACAGCGTGATATTCATGCTTCGGAAATTGCGCAGATTCAAAGTCTGTTTTTCTGTAATGCCTTAACGCCCATGAAAATTGTCAGCCATTTGGGGCAGCAGGTTTTAGATATGCAGCCGTGCGTGGAACTATTTAAACAACTTCAATTAAGTCACTTCAACTGAATCAGATTCATTCTTATGTCTAAACCTAAACGCCCATCAAAATCTAAAAAGAAAACTAATACAGTACAGTCTATGCGTGCCTTGAAAGGTGGCATCATTTTTATACTGGGGCTATTACTGGTGCTTGGCGTGATTTTATGGTCAAGTCTGTTTAGAGATTATCCTGTTGAAGGTAAAAAACAATTATTGGCGATTAATGATGGTGATACCTACTCACGTTTTATTGATCGTTTGGCAGAAGAAGATCATGTGAATTTTCCAATTGTTTTAAAACTCTATCAACGGGTGATGATTCACGACAGTATGAAAAAAGGCGTGTATGAAGTCCGTCAGGGCATGAGTGTACGTCAGGTTATGGAAATGATCGCTAATGCTGAAAATGCACAAATGAACCGAATTTTGGTGATCGAAGGTACGACTTTTAAACAATTGATTGATGCGTTAAAGAAAGATGAGCTGGTCACTAAAGAAGTGTCGCATTTGCCGTATGATCAAATGCTAAAAGCTTTAAATATTCCTTTTGCACATCCCGAAGGTTTATTTGCACCGAATACCTATTTCTTTGCCAAAGGTGAAACTGATCGTAAAATTTTAACCGATTTGTATCTGCGTCAAATGAAATCACTGGACGATGCTTGGAATAATCGTGCAGCAGATTTGCCATATAAAAATAAATATGAAGCTTTAATCATGGCATCCATTATTGAAAAAGAAACCAATGTTGATGCGGAATTAGAGCAAGTTTCAGGTGTGTTTGTACGTCGTTTAAAACTGGGTATGCGTTTACAAACTGACCCAACCGTGATTTATGGTATGGGAGATCGTTATCAGGGGAATATCACCCGTCAGGATTTACGCACTCCAACACCATATAATACTTATACCATGAGTGGCCTACCCCCAACGCCAATTGCTTTGCCGGGTCAAAAAGCCATTCAAGCGGCTATGCATCCAGACCAATCTGACAACATTTATTTTGTGGCGACAGGTAACGGTGGGCATAAATTTAGCACCAATTTGCAAGATCATAACCGTGCTGTACAGGAATATTTAAACGTACTACGCATGAAAAAATCAGGGGAATAAGCATGTTTATCAGTTTTGAGGGCACCGAAGGGGTAGGCAAAACGACACTCATCCGCCGCATTCACGCTTATTTTACTGCACAAGGTCAGTTGGTGGTTTTAACTCGAGAGCCAGGTGGAACCCCTATGGCAGAGCAAATTCGTGCTTTGTTGCTTAGCGTAAACCATGAGGAAAAAATGTGTTCAGACACTGAGTTATTGTTGATGTATGCAGCTCGTGCTCAGCATTTAAATCAGGTGATTTTACCAGCACTTGCTGCAGGAAAGACCGTGCTATGTGACCGTTTTAGTGATGCCAGTTTTGCTTATCAATGTGCGGGACGTGGATTGAGTGAAAACAAGTTGCAGACTTTAAATAATAACTTTGTCGCACGTATGCCAGACTTAACTTTTTGGCTCGATGCACCGATTGAACTAGGTATGATCCGTGCACGAGCGCGTGGAGAGCTTGACCGTTTTGAACAAGAGAAAGCAACTTTCTTTGAGAAGGTAAGGGGTGGCTATCAAACTTTATGGGAGCGGCATCCTGAGCGGGTGAAGCGCTTAGATGCAACACAAAGTCCAGATCAAGTATTTGCAGAAGCGATGCACTATTTGCAAGCGAAGGCATAAAACGCAAAGGCATATACAAAAAGGCATAACAAGCTATTGGGTTGTAGATAGGCATTTGATTGAATGGAAAAATCTTCTATAGTGGAAACGTTTTAAGATTTTTTATTTAAAAATAGCGAATATTAAATATGACCAAAGACGAAATTATTGAATTTTTAAAAGTAGAGTTTCCGCAAAGTTTGGAAAAATGTGAAATTGTGTCCATCACGCCACGTGGCGCATTGGTAAATTATCACATTGATGAACGTGATTTACGTCCAGGTGGTACGGTATCGGGGCCGACCATGATGACCGTTGCAGACTATGCACTATATATCGCTATTTTAGGTGAATTGGGTTTGGTAGCTTTGGCAGTGACCAGTAACTTAAACATCAAATTTTTACGCAAACCTGCAGCAGGACGCAATTTACGTGGTGAATGTCGCTTAATGAAAGTAGGGAAAAACCTCGTCGTCGGTGAGGTTTGGGTATATTCCGAAGGTGTAGATGATGCCGTGGCGCATGTAACAGGGACCTACTCGATTCCACAAGTAGGAAAATAATAAGATTAGCATTTGGCTTAAAGTTAATGGTTAAATAGTCTAAGTAAATGTGGTTGATCTTTGATCCTTGCGGTCATTGATCGTTTTCATGCATGCAATTGAATAGAAAAATAGCCTAAGTGAGCCAATTTTTTCACAGTGTAAAACGATTAAAGAGATAGTATTTTATAAAAGAGCAGGGGAAGGTTCATAAAACTTTTTTGGAAATTAGGGACGAAAAAGATAAATAACGATGAATGAAAATATGAAACTTTCAATCACCGTTATTTAACCTAACTTATTCATTCACCAATGGAGTTTCCACTTGGAAATTTGGTGGAATGAGCACAGTTTTACGCAATTCAGGCGCAAGCTCAGGATAATCGAGCGTGAAGTGTAAACCACGTGATTCTTTCCGTTGCATGGCACAGCGTACAATCATTTCAGAAACCAGAACCAAATTACGCAGCTCAATCAAGTTTTTACTGACTTGATAGTCCTGATAATACTCGGTGATTTCACGTTTCAGCATTTCGATACGGTGCAAGGCACGCTCTAAACGCTTGGTGGTGCGTACAATGCCGACATAGTTCCACATGGTTGCACGTAGCTCATCCCAGTTTTGTAAAATCACCACATCTTCATCAGGGTTCGTTACTTGAGAATCATCCCAAGCAGGGACTTCAGGTGAGCTATAATCTGCGGTGTAATGGGCTTCAATATGTTTGGCAGCCGCCATTCCATATACAAAACATTCTAAAAGAGAGTTACTTGCCATACGGTTAGCGCCATGCAAACCTGTATAAGAAGTTTCACCAATCGCATATAAACCCGCAATATCGGTTTGGCTATGTTCATCCACCATCACACCACCACACGTGTAGTGGGCAGCAGGTACAACAGGAATCATATCGGTGGTGATATCAATCCCCAATTCCAATAAACGTGCATACAACGTTGGGAAGTGTTCCTTCACAAATTCTGCAGGTTTATGGGTGATGTCTAGCCACACATGGCGAATACCTAAGCGTTTGATTTCATAATCAATTGCACGTGCAACAATATCACGTGGCGCTAATTCTGCACGTTCATCAAAACGCAGCATAAAACGCTCACCATCGGGTAAACGCAAATATGCGCCTTCACCACGCATGGCTTCGGTAATTAAAAAGGAACGTGCCTGAGGATGATACAAACAGGTCGGATGGAATTGGTTAAATTCCATATTTGCCACACGGCAACCTGCGCGGTATGCCATGGCCATACCATCACCTGTGGCAATGTCTGGGTTAGATGTATACAGATAGGCTTTCATTGCACCACCGCAGGCAAGCGCGGTAAATGGTGCAAGGAAACTATGCACTATTTGTGTTTTTTCATCTAGTGCATATAAGCCCAAAGCACGATTGCTTTCATTTAAACCTAATTTTTGCGAGGTGATCAGGTCAATCGCAATATAATTTTCAAAAATGGTGATGTTTTGCTGCTCTTGGGCACGTTGCACCAAAGTGGTCGAAATTGCGCGTCCTGTTGCATCGGCAGCGTGAATAATACGTCGCTGTGAGTGACCGCCTTCACGGGTTAAGTGCAACTGTTCTTGTTCATCTAAAGTAAATTGCACACCTTGTTTCAGCAAAAAATCTACCGAAGGTTTGCCGCCTACGACTGTTTGTTTGACGGCATCTATTTCACATAAATGCGCACCTGCAATCATGGTGTCATCTATGTGTTGTTCAATTGAATCTGTTTCATCAAGCACTGCCGCGACACCGCCTTGCGCGTAGAAGGTGCTGGCTTCAGTGAGGGTAGATTTCGCCAAAACGGCAATATTGAAATGCTGGGGTAATGAGAGCGCTAAACTCAAACCTGCACCACCACTTCCCACAATAATCACATCAAATTGATGTGTTGTGTTTAAATTAGGCATGTCCATCAGCTAATTTTAAAAAAAGTTGGATAATGACACCCCTTTTTACAAAAAAAGGCAAGTGCGAAGTCGATTTGAATAATGAAAAAAAAGAATAAACCAGCAACTTTTATGGAATATCCCGCTTTTATTTAGATTTGATTCAACGCATTTCATTTATAACACTTTGGTGCGCAATTTTTTGATAAGGTAAATACGTGATGCGATCTCAGTTATCCTCTCACAGTGTCTGCCAAACTGTAATTGAAAAAGATTCAACATTTTATTACGCAAAAGTCTATTATTTTGTGCTAAATAAGGTGAGTCCAAAGTCATAATTATTATTGAGTGAATGCTATTTATGAAAAATCGCAACTTAAAAAAAGGTTTATATGCGGCTGTTTTTACTATGGCAACTGTGCAGACTCAAGCAGCACTACCAGTAGACTTTTCAAATTTGGTGGAGCAGGTTAGCCCTGCGGTGGTGAGTGTTAATGTTGTCAAAAAAATGAGTCAGGAAGAACTCTTACAACAACAAGTTCCAGAAATTTTACGCCGTTTTTTTGGCAATCAAGTGATTATTCCTCAACAGCAGATTCCACAAGAAAAAACAGGTTATGGTAGTGCCTTTTTTATCAGTAAAGATGGCTACCTTTTAACCAATCACCACGTTGTTGAAGATGCTTCAAAAGTTACCATTGTATTGAATGACCGCCGTGAACTTGATGCAACTGTTGTGGGCAGTGATGAGCGTACCGACGTCGCGTTATTAAAAGTTCAGGGCACCAGTTATCCAGAACTGCGTACAGGCAATGTCGATCAATTACGTGTAGGTGAACCTGTACTTGCGATTGGTTCACCATTTGGCTTTGATTATTCTGCATCGGCAGGAATCGTGAGTGCCAAAATGCGTAATATGATGGGTGAAACCTCAGTACCCTTTATTCAGACCGATGTAGCGCTTAACCCAGGTAACTCAGGCGGTCCACTATTTAACCAGCGTGGTGAAGTGGTTGGTGTGAACTCTCGTATTTTTAGTGGTACGGGCGGTTATATGGGCTTGTCATTCTCCATTCCTATTGATGTTGCCATGGATGTTGCCGATCAGCTAAAGCGAAATGGTAAAGTGACTCGCTCTTATTTAGGGGTAAGTTTGCAAGATATTGACCGCAATTTGGCAGAATCTTATAAACTCAGTAAACCTGAAGGCTCATTAATTACTCAAGTTGCACCAAACTCACCTGCTGCACGTGCAGGTTTACGTGCAGGTGATGTAATTCTTAAATACAACGGCACACCTATTTCCAGAACGTCTGAATTGTTGAACTATTTAAACCGCTCAGTGCCAAATCAAAGTATTCAGCTTGAAGTATTACGTGATGATAAACGCCGTAATATTACTGCGACAGTGAGCACAGCTCCTGATGATACACCTGCTAAAAACAACCCTGACACAGCAGCCAAAGGTCCTGTTTTAGGGGTATCGATTCGCGATTTAAGCGTGGCAGAACAACGCCAATTAGATATTAAAGGCGGTGTATTGATTCAGGAAGTGCGTCGTGGTGGTTCGGCTGCTCAGGCACGTATTATGCCAGGTGATGTGATTGTTCAACTGAATAACACCACTATCCAAAATGCCAACCAATTTGTTGAAACAGTTTCTACCTTGAAACAAGGTACAGTTGCGCGTGTGGTGATTATTCGCCAAGGGCAACGTGCGATTATTGGTATGCGTATTTAATAAGTTGATGCAGCATGAGATCAAATAGTGAATCAAACTAAAATTTAGAATCTTGCTAAACTTTAGATAGCCACTTATTTTAAGAAAGTCGCTCTTAAATTGGGGCGACTTTTTTTGTAACTCGGTATTTTTGTTAGACTAGACCGACATGGCCGTTTTAGTTAAAAGGATGACATGAGCAGCATATTTGATTTAAAAATCACCGTTCAGCCAGAACATATTGATATTTTAGGGCATGTCAATAATGTGGTGTATGTACAGTGGATGCAGGATGTTGCATCGGCACATATTGAAACATTAGGTTTAGGTGTAGAGGAATACTTAAAACTGAAACATGCGATGGTGGCGGTGGAGCATCATGTGCAATACCGTAAAGCGGCACTCGAAGGTGAGGAGCTGATTTTGCGTACATGGTTATGCGATTTGAATGCTTTATATTCTTTTCGTCAATATGCATTTTATCGCCCTCAAGATAAAAGCCTGCTATTTATGGGCAATACACAATGGGCCTGCGTGGAAATTAAGACAGGTCGTCCCAAACGAATGTCACCGACATTTACGCAAGCCTATCAACCCCTTGCTGCTGGTGTGAATCCGTTGGATTTTAGTGAGTATGATTCTTAAGGTGAGTTGAAGCACCCAATATAGCGTCATTGAAAGTTGCTGCTTGTTGTTGCAGTAGATGTTTTGTCAATGAGGTGTTTGCTGTTTTAAACAGTATGATGTGGCTTTTAGTGCTCACTTTAATTACGACATACATTTCTGTATAAAAAACTGAAACTCTCGAATCAAAAGAAAAACACAGGAGGCTGCAAAAAGGAAGTCATTATTATGGATACATTGAAAAATCCATCTGCTATAATCCATCGCAATTTCTATTCGGCTTTTGCTCTGCATGAATTTTGAGGTGCAGAGCGTGTTATTTTTCAAGGTAACCCATGGCGCAAGCTAAAAAAACTGTTGATATTAAAAACATCCGTAACTTTTCGATCATTGCCCATATTGACCATGGTAAATCGACTCTAGCAGATCGTTTTATTCAAACCTGTGGTGGTTTACAAGATCGTGAGATGCAAGCTCAGGTGTTGGATTCTATGGAGCTTGAGCGTGAGCGTGGGATTACCATTAAAGCCACCTCGGTGACTTTGTACTACACCCATCCAAATGGTCAGGAATACCAGTTAAATTTCATTGACACCCCAGGACACGTTGACTTTTCCTATGAAGTCTCACGTTCTTTGGCAGCCTGTGAAGGTGCCCTATTGGTGGTTGATGCGGCACAAGGGGTAGAAGCACAATCAGTTGCAAATTGTTATACCGCAATCGAGCAAGGCTTAGAGGTTCTACCTGTACTGAATAAAATTGATTTACCGCAGGCAGAACCTGAGCGCGTGATTCATGAAATTGAAGAAATTATTGGTATCGAAGCGCAAGATGCACCCACCTGTTCGGCTAAAACAGGTTTAGGTATCGACAATGTATTAGAAACCTTGGTGAATGTCATTCCTGCACCACAAGGTGACCGCGATGCACCATTGCAAGCCTTAATTATTGATTCTTGGTTTGATAACTATCTAGGCGTTGTGTCGTTAGTGCGTATCAAGCATGGTCGTGTGCGTAAAGGCGATAAAATGTTGATGAAATCGACAGGTCAAACGCACATTATTACCTCAGTGGGTGTTTTTAATCCAAAACATACCGAAACAGGTATTTTGGAAGCAGGCGAAGTTGGCTTTGTCATTGCGGGTATTAAAGACATTTTTGGTGCACCAGTCGGTGATACCATCACACTTGCAACGACACCAGAAGTAGAAACCTTACCAGGCTTTAAAAAAGTTAAGCCGCAGGTTTATGCAGGTTTATTTCCAATTGATGCTAGCGACTTTGAACCGTTCCGTGAAGCATTGCACAAACTACAAATTAACGACTCAGCTTTGTTCTTTGAACCTGAAAGTTCAGATGCTTTAGGCTTTGGTTTCCGTTGTGGTTTCTTGGGCATGTTGCACATGGAAATCGTACAAGAGCGTTTAGAGCGTGAGTACGACTTAGACCTGATTTCATCTGCACCGACTGTAATTTATGAAGCGGTAATGAAAAATGGCGAAACGGTTTATATCGACAGTCCATCTAAAATGCCTGATGGTTCAACAGTTGAAGATTTACGTGAACCGATTGCCGAATGTCATATTTTAGTGCCACAAGAATACTTGGGTAACGTCATGACCTTGTGTATTGAGCGTCGTGGTGTGCAAAAAGACATGAAATTCTTGGGCAACCAAGTGTCTATTACTTTTGAAATTCCAATGGCAGAAGTCGTGATGGACTTCTTTGACAAATTGAAGTCATGTTCACGTGGTTTTGCATCTTTAGATTATAACTTTGTTCGTTTTGAAAGTTCATCTTTGGTTAAAGTAGATGTACTAATTAATGGTGAAAAAGTCGATGCCTTGGCGATGATTTGTCACCGTCAAGATGCACGTCACCGTGGTATTGCCTTAGTTGAAAAAATGAAAGACTTGATACCGCGTCAAATGTTTGATGTAGCTATTCAGGCTGCCATTGGTGCGCAAATTATTGCGCGTTCAACTGTAAAAGCGATGCGTAAAAACGTACTTGCGAAGTGCTATGGCGGTGACGTTTCTCGTAAGAAGAAACTACTTTCCAAGCAAAAAGAAGGTAAGAAACGTATGAAGCAAGTGGGAAGTGTTGAAATCCCGCAAGAAGCTTTCTTGGCCGTACTTAAAGTCGAACGCTAAAATTATAAGGATAATAAACCCATGGATTTTGATTTTAATTTGATTCTCGTTCCTGCCACATTATTTTTTATTGCGGTGTGGTTGCTCGATAAATTTGTATTGAAGCAAAGAGCAACCAAAGGGAGGGGCAATGAAAACTTCATTATCACATGGGCGTATGATTTTTGGCCTGTTTTGGCAGTGGTCATGGTGCTGCGTTCATTCCTGTATGAACCATTTAATATACCGTCAGATTCTATGGTGCCAACTTTAGAAACGGGTGATTTTATTTTGGTGAACAAATTTGAATACGGTGTGCGTTTGCCAATTATCAACAGCAAAATTATAGATGTGGGTTCGCCTGAACGTGGTGAGGTTGCGGTGTTTCGTTATCCGCCACAACCAAGCATTAGCTATATTAAGCGTATTGTCGGTTTACCAGGCGATCATATTGTTTATGATCATGGTCAGCTAAGCATCAATGGTGAAAAAGTAACGAAAACCCCAATCCAGTTTAGCCGTGAAAAAGATAGTTTAGATACACCTACATCAATTTACCATCAGGAAACTTTAGGCACGCATACATTTACCATGCGCGAACTTGAAGGTGTAAACGTGGCGCGTCAGGCACCATTCCTGAACTATGTAGACAACGGTAAATATTCAGCAGAAAATGGTTTATATTGGGAAGTCAAAGTTCCAGAGGGTCATTACTTCGCGATGGGGGATAATCGCGATCAAAGTGCTGACAGTCGTTTTTGGGGCTTTGTACCAGAGGAAAACCTAACAGGTCGTGCATTCTATATCTGGATGCATAAAGAGCCTGGGTTTAATTTGCCGTCATTTAGTCGTAACGGCAAAATTGATTAATACAGCAGATTAGGAAAATAAAAAATGCGTCATCAACAAGGGGCATCCTATATTGCAATTTTAATTGCAATTATTGGTTTTGCATTTATGGTAAAAGTAGCAGTTGCAGTTTGGGAACCATATTTCGATGACCGAATGTTGGACAATCAAATTGAAGAGCAATTGTTGAATGGTCCAAAAAACCTATCACCACAACAGTTTATTGGTGAGATGGATAGGCGTTTAAGCATGAACAACATTCGCGATATTCAATTTGCAGATGTGGCTCAAGTGACTAACGTAGATGGTTTAGAAGTGAAAAAAGAATATGAAATAAGAAAACCGTTCTTATTGAATATTGATATTGTAATGAAGTTCGAGAAAAGTTTTGATCAAAGCTCAGTCCAAGCTAAATGAGACCCGTCTAGCCAGCCGAATCGGTTATCAGTTTAAGCAACCTGAATTGCTTAAAATGGCTTTGACTCACCGTTCGGTGAGTCATAAACACAATTATGAACGACTAGAATTTCTAGGCGATTCGTTGTTGGGAATGATTATTGCCAATTATTTATATGTGGCTTATCCACATGAAAATGAAGGTCGTTTAACGCGTATGCGGGCAACCTTGGTTCGTCAGGAAGCCTTAGGCAAAATCGCCAATGATTTAAAGCTTAGTCAAAATTTAATTCTCAGTACGGGAGAATTGAAATCTGGCGGTCATCATCGTGAGTCTATACTGGCAGATACCGTAGAAGCGATAATTGGCGCCATTTATGTCGATAGCGGTGATTTGAATTTGCTGCAAACGATTGTGCTAAAATGGTACAGCCCTTATTTAGATCATATTGAGCCAACCGATCAACTCAAAGACCCTAAATCACGCTTACAAGAGTATTTACAAGCACGTAAAAAACCTCTCCCAGTTTACGAGGTTGTAGATATTCAGGGCGATGCCCCGAATCAGCATTTCATTGTGGAATGCCGAGTAGATAGCTTGCCTGTAATGAAGGGTGAAGGTTCAAGCCGTCGCTTTGCCGAGCAGGCAGTTGCGGCAGATATTTTAAAATTCTTGGAGCAAAAGTCTGAATGACCATCCATTCCGATCACGTAGATGCTGATCACGAGTCGAATAACGACGCCAATGACATGATTAACCAATTCTTTAGCGGTCAGGGAACTGAAATTCCATCTGATTTCCGCAGTGGTTTTGTTGCGATTGTTGGTCGCCCGAATGTGGGTAAATCGACGCTCATGAACCATTTATTGGGTCAAAAACTGTCCATTACTTCACGTAAACCGCAAACCACACGTCATAAAATTGTGGGGATTGATTCACGCGAAAAATCTCAGGCTGTTTTTGTTGATACGCCAGGGATGCATAAAAAAGAAGTTCGTGCCATCAACAAAATGATGAACCGTGCTGCATCATCTGTTTTGCGCGATGTGAACTTGGTTTTGTTTGTCGTAGATGCACAAAAATGGACACAAAATGATGAACTGGTGCTGGAAAAGCTGAAAAATGCTGAAATGCCAGTGATTCTGGTGATTAACAAACTCGACACCTTTGAAAATAAAAATCAAGCTTTGCCGATTATTCAAGAACGTGCCAAGTTAATGAACTTTGCCGAAATTGTTCCTGTATCAGCATTGCGGGGTGCAAACCTAGATCATTTGCGTGACACGATTGAACGCTATTTGCCATTCCAGCCGCCGTTGTATTCGCTAGATCAAATCACAGATCGTTCTGAGCGTTTCTTAGCATCTGAAATTATTCGTGAAAAGATCATGCGTCAACTAGGTGAAGAACTGCCTTACGATTTAACCGTGCAAATCGAATCATTTAAAACTGAAGATGCGGTTTTAAATGAGAAAACAGGTCGTATGAAAGCGCCATGTACCTATATTGATGCCACTATTTTTGTCGACCGTTCGGGTCAAAAAGCCATTGTGATTGGTGAAAAAGGCGCGAAACTGAAAAAAATTGGTATGGATGCACGGGTTGACATGGAAAAAATGTTCGAGCAAAAAATCATGCTGACGCTTTGGGTGAAAGTCAAAGGTGGTTGGTCTGATGATGAACGTGCATTAAAAAGCTTAGGGTATAGTGATATCTAAGTTTGACGAAAAGGGAACTGTGATGATGAGAGTGTTGGCCATTGTGGCATGTATGTTGGTCTTGCAAGGTTGTATTCACAAAGTTGTGACAGTTCCCGTAAAAGTCGCCTACAAAACTACAAAAGGAGTGGTGAAAGGCACTGCTGCTGTAGTTGGTGCTGTCATTCCAGATGGTGATGACGAAGAAAAATCCAAACAAGAATCCTCTAAAGAACAGGATTAATTGACGCAATCATGCGTAATGAAATCTTGCATGGTTATTTAATCCATCATCGAAAATACCGCGAACGTAGCCATATTGTGCATTTGTTTACCCGCGAACATGGGCGGGTCGATGGTATTTTAAGACAAATGCCACCGCCACAATATCAACCGATTCGCATACAAGCTTCGGGAAAATCGGATCTTAAAAATTTCACTAAACTCGAAATTGTTAATCAACCCGTTTTTTTCTTTGGTGATGCATTTTTTTCAGGCTTTTATTTAAATGAAATTGTGTTGCGCTTGTGTTCTGCCGAAGTGGAAATGCCTGAAACCTTTGTGCAATATCATCAGACTCTGGCGCATTTACAACACTTATCTAGTCACGAAAATCCCAATCTATTCTTAAGACAGATTTTACGTCAGTTTGAACATGCTTTATTGGAAGAATTAGGCTATGCGATTGATTTTTCAGTCGATGCGAACCAAGAGCCGATTCAGCCAAACATGTATTATCATTTTCAACTGAATGATGGTTTTATCCCAACCGCGCAAGCATCACGAGCAAATTTGCTTGGCGCACAGATCCTGAGTATGTGCGACTATGAAAAAGGTAGGGATTTTAATCCAGAGCAGTTACAATTACTGTCTCGGCTGTATCGACAAATGATTAGTTCACTGTTGGGTGATCGACCTTTAAAAAGTCGCCAATTGTGGATTCAGAATTCTCAAACCCAAGCGTAATGTAGGAACCTATTATGGCTTTACTCGGTGTCAATATTGACCATGTGGCAACTTTAAGACAAGCGCGTGGCACGAACTATCCAGACCCTGTAAAGGCCGCATTAGTTTGTGAACAGGCAGGTGCAGAGGGAATTACTTTGCATTTGCGTGAAGACCGTCGTCATATTCAGGATGATGACGTGCGTCGCATGCGCCCGTTGTTAAAAACCCGCATGAATTTGGAAATGGCAGTTACTGAAGAAATGATCGAGTTTGCCAAGGAAATTCGTCCACAGCATGTGTGTTTGGTACCTGAGCGCCGTGAAGAAGTGACCACTGAAGGTGGTTTGGATGTAGTGGGAAATTTTGCAGCAGTGAAGGCCGCGACACAGGAGTTAACAGCTATTGGTTGTGATGTATCACTCTTCATTGATGCAGACCTAGCACAAATTGATGCGGCTGTTGCGTGTGGTGCACCGACCATTGAAATTCATACAGGCGCGTATGCCAATGCAGAAAATGAAGCTGCACAGCAAGCCGAATTGACCCGTATTGTTCAGGGCGTAGAATATGCAGCTAGCCGTGGCTTAGTGATTAATGCAGGGCATGGCTTGAACTTGGACAATGTAGGTGCAATTGCCGCTATTCAACACATCCATGAGTTAAATATTGGTCATGCTTTAATTGGTGATGCTGTATTTGTTGGCCTAGAACAGGCAGTTAAACGCATGAAAGCCGCGATTGATGCAGCGCGTTAATCTGCAGATTTAAAATTGAAAGATAAAATTTGAAACGTTATGTCCAGCATAAATTACGATGAATTGATGCAGCCTGTAATTGCATTTTTAGGCTGCGAAACACCCAAAGAATGGTTAAACGAAGCATTAAACAATTTAGATATTTTGATGCAAGATCATGCCAACTGCGAGAAAAAAGCTGCAGGTACAGCCATGAATCTGATGTTTCGATACAGCTTTTTTACCGATTTACAGGTCAAACTGGCACAGTTAGTACGCGAAGAAATGTTGCATTATGAGCAGGTGCTAGAGTTCATGGCAAAGCGTGGACAAACGTGGCAAGGTTTAAGTGCAGGGCGTTATGCAGGTGGTTTACGCAAAGAAATCCGCACTTATGAACCCGAAGCATTGATTGATGTTTTGGTGATTGGTGCCTTTGTAGAAGCGCGTTCATGTGAGCGTTTTTATGCGCTTGCGCCACTGGTAGATGAAGAATTAGGGAAATATTATCGTTATTTGCTTAAATCAGAATCACGTCATTATGAAGATTATTTGGCGCTGGCTTTGGATGTGGCAAAAACGGCAAAACTGAAAAACCCAGAAGAAGATATTCAGGGGCGAATTCAGCATATACGTGAAGTGGAAAAGAACTTAATTATGAGTCCAGATGATCTGTTTCGTTTTCATAGTGGTGTGCCTGTGAAAGCAGTTTAAACTGCGGAACTTTTTAAATAGGTAACGGGACTTCGGTTCCGTTTTTTTTATCAGCCGATTTGTCGCTTAGATATTTTGATAGTGGCTTGTTGCCTAAGCCACTTAGAAGTGATCAGGGTTGAGATTGCGAATCTTACTAAAATGCACTGCTATATTAGGAAGCAAAATTCATCTTTTTGAACGATTCAGGCATGAATCGCTACTTAGGTATTTACAGACCACATCATCCATAAATTTTAGGCAATAAAAAGCCCAAGTCATTAAGCTTGGGCTTTTTAGAATTTGGCTCTCCCACCTGGGCTCGAACCAGGGACCTGCGGATTAACAGTCCGTCGCTCTACCGACTGAGCTATGGGAGAATCTGAATGCCATTATAGGCAGCTTTTAAAATCGGTCAAGCTAAAAGTGTCATGTTTCTTTCATTTTTTCACTGTATGCTTTTTATTTGCACAATTAGGGCGAAATCGGAAAAATAACTTGAACTTTGATCAGGCTATTGTTAGATTCGAAACAGTAAAGTGTTTAGATTTTTATCTAGACAGTGTGGATTTAACCCAACTTGCCAGCACTAAAATGGCTAAATCGGAGGTCAAAATGACTATTCTTAGTATTCAATCTATTTTTTCAAATTTATCTTTTTATCAAGATCATTATCTTGAAATCATTGAAGATCCTCAGCAGTATTACACATCAGTTGAAAACTGCTTTTTGAATACATTTCCATTTAAGCAACAAGCTTTATTTCTAGGCGATTTATTGCAACTTTGGTTTGGTGATAAATGGAAAATTCAAAACGCTAAAAATTTATTGACGCAGAAAAATGTATTAACGGTGAATGAGCATTTTCCTTTGTACTTGTTTCAGCTCGGTGGTGAGCTTATTTTGGGTGCAAATACTGCATTAGCTTGGTCAGTTGCAGAAAATAAAATTGTAGCTGTACAAGTGAAGAGTATTTGGCAATATGCTGTTTTCAGTCACTTATGCTCACGACCAAAAAACTATCATGAAAATAAAGCGATTGCATGAAGTCATAGTAAGCATAAATCTACAGCATAAAATTAAAGGGCGTATATGTATGTCACTGTATAATTTTTTAATATTATCGCCCTTATTTTCGTATCAATCTAAATCAAGCTGATGTGTATGAAGTAAAAGAAGTAGATTATTTTTTGAAGTATCTTATGAATATAAAATTATGTTGCAGAAATTATTAAATTCAATATTTTTTTTATTTTCTTCTAAAATTAATTGATAACAATTTTGAATAAAAGGTAAATTTATAATGAAAGGGCAATGTGTTTGTGGTGAAACCACATTTGAAGTTGAATTAAGCAATCATGACATACATGCCTGTCACTGCTCAATTTGTCGTCGACAGACCAGTGGTGTGATTATGACGATTGATGTGAAACAGGGCAGCTTAAATTTTTTTAAAACCAGACCATCTCTCTATCTATAATTCATCGGCTTGGGGCGAGCGTGGGTTCTGTAATGCTTGTGGCACAAATTTATTTTGGCGCACTAAAGATCAGAATTATTGCTTTATTTAATGCAGAAGCAAAAGAATAAATTTTTAGCTGATTCATAAAGACAAAAAAGAAGCTTCATTAAGAAGCTTCTTTTTAATTTACAGTATGATTATTTCACTGCTTTTTCAGCTTCAATTGATGCGATCGCCGCATCTACACCATCAATTGAGTCAGCTGCTTTCTTGATACGTGCTAAAGCATCCACTAGAACTTCATCAGCAGTTGCGTAAGAGATACGCATAAAGCCACCTAAGCCAAATGCATCACCAGGAACAACTGCAACGCCAGTTTCTTCAAGTAACCACTCAGAGAATTCTGTGCAAGACTTCATGCCTTTTGCACGAATCAATGGACGGATGTTTGCATAGGCATAGAACGCGCCATCAGCAGGGAGACAAGAAATACCGTTGATTTCATTTAAGCCATTTACCACCAAGTCATGACGGCGTTTAAACGCTTCAATCATTGGTTGAAGAACGTCTTGTGGACCATTCAATGCCGCTTCTGCCGCAACCTGTGAAATTGATGTTGGATTGGAAGTAGACTGAGACTGGATATTTTTCATTGCGCCAATTAATTTTGCAGGACCAGCCGCATAACCAATACGCCAGCCTGTCATTGCATAAGCTTTTGACACGCCATTTAGCACGATGGTACGGTCATATAAGTCAGGGGCAATCGTTGCAATGTTGTAGAACTCATCTTCCCAACGGATTGGCTCGTACATATCGTCAGAAGCAATCAATACCTGTGGGTGACGGCGAAGCACATCAGCCAAAGCTTCTAGTTCAGCCTTGGTGTAGATCATGCCTGTTGGGTTTGATGGACTGTTAAGTACCAACAAACGTGTATTTGGTGTGATTGCAGCTTCCAATTGTTCAGGTGTGATTTTGAAGCGTTGTTCTTCACCACATTTT
>ERZ650312.511-NODE-511-length-21595-cov-6.725348_pt1 | contig 21595 bp, 17 predicted proteins | sample MGYA00376248_ERZ650312 | MGnify/ENA primary metagenome ERZ650312 (study PRJEB26733, sample SAMN07839316) | wastewater metagenome | biome: urban; feature: wastewater treatment plant; material: waste water | place: USA: North Carolina | collected 2016-07-28 ... | reverse complement strand
AGGGGGTCGTGAGTTCAAATCTCACCATTCCGAAACTATGGTTAAGTCGGGGGGCAACGGCACTGTGGTTCTGGCACACCAGAACATTGTCAGGCTTGCACCGATTTGAAGTGGTTGGAAGCGGCACACCAATTTAGATTCCGAAACTATGGTTAAGTCGGGGGAGCAACGGCACTGTGGTTCTGGCAAACCAGAACATTGTCAGGCTTGCACCGATTTGAAGTGGTTGGAAGCGCAAGATAGCATCAAGCCGACTTATGGTTAAGTCAGGTTGCAGCAAACGCGAGGGTGGCGGAATTGGTAGACGCACTGGATTTAGGTTCCAGCGCCGAAAGGCGTGAGGGTTCGATTCCCTTTTCTCGCACCAAGGTTATTTTCGATTGACGGCGCAGTGCGCATCAGTCGAAGTCGAATTTGTTTTGCTACCATCGGCTAGTGGTTAGGCCAGCAGGTTTTCATCCTGCTAACCGGGGTTCGATTCCCCGTGGTAGCTCCATATTTTCGAGTGCGCTGGCCGCTAACGTGGTCGGAGAAAGATGAGCGCTGGCAGGCATAGCTGGCTTTCCCAAATGACGGATTGGACTTTGCGTGCTGTGGTAAGCACTAAAGCCGTCCTTGTAAATCGCCCGTCAACCGGCGCACGAACGTGCCGGCAGACGTTAGCATATCTAGCGTGTGCTAACGTCTGTGTCGCCAATGCCCTGATGTCTGCTTTGACAGACGAATAAGGGATGCCGCTTATCAAGCCGCCTAATGCTTGGCGGCACAGAACCATCGGAGTGTAGCGCAGTCTGGTTAGCGCACCTGATTTGGGATCAGGGGGTCGTGAGTTCAAATCTCACCATTCCGACCACAACGGAGCACGAGCAGAGCCGGTTACTGCAGCGGGCTGTAAACCCGTAACCCCTAGTGGTTGCCTAGTTCGAGTCTAGGGTGCTCCACCATTTCTTTGTTTGCCCAAGTAGCTCAGTCGGTAGAGCAGCTGACTTGTAATCAGAAGGTCGCGGGTTCGATTCCTGCCTTGGGCACCATTCTTCAGGACATATTATGTCGGATCAGACTATTTCCTCGCCGTGGGTGACACGAACCCCGAAGCGCCAGGTGCAGATGCGGCCTTATGTGCTTGGTGAAAGCATGCTGAATATCCCGACCGCAAACGGAGTTGATCCTGTCGAAGGCGGCTGGATTGTTCGCGGTATGCCGGATGACGATGCTTCGCTGTTTTACATCACACCGGAAGAATACGCGCTGAAATACCAGTAACTTGTCATGTCTGTTCTACGGATACAGACAATTACAGACAATAGTTTTCCACTAAGCTAACTATTGTCTGTCGCTGTATAGCGTTTTCGCTTGCCTGCATGGCCGGCGACAGAATGGAAGATTGGCTGAGTGGCTTAAGGCAGCGGTCTTGAAAACCGTCGTGGGTGAAAGCTCACCGTGGGTTCGACTCCCACATCTTCCGCCATTCATTCTTTGAGGTGCAACCATGGCATTCAGTTTCTGGTGGGTTGGCCTGCATGTGCAAGCCTGGACAACCGTGGCATCTCTTGCATTTCATCCTGAACTCAAGATGGATGCAGTGCGTATTTGCAGTGAGACGTCTCGCAAGTAGCAGGTTCTTCAGGTGGTCGGTGGTAAGCGTGTGGTGATGTAAGTCGTTAGACTATTCGGGCGGTACGTGAAAACGTATCGCCCTTTTTCTTGGAGTTTTTCATGTTAGGACGTTTCCTACCGCAATGGCAGGCAGTCGAAGGCACACTGTCAGCTATTTTTGATTCGATTCAGCTTGCTGATGGTGCCTACGCCAAAAAGCAGGAGCTTCGGGCCTCGGCTTTTCCGTTGTGTCCACTGGTGCTGCTGGACAGCCTGCTGAAACCTGTGGAGCGGGAAGTCAATCAGCACCACGGGAGATACCACACGTTTGTTGGGCATACCGCTCACGCCTACGCACAGAATGGAACGGGCCGGGCGTCCAACAAGGTCTACGGTAACTGGAAGTGCCGGCTGTGTGGGTACGTGACCCCAAACCCACGTAGCTTCCCAGATGAGCCGTGCCCTCAGTGCGGGCAGCAGCACGTTGACGATGATGGGGAATCGCTGCTGGGTGGTTCGGTGTGGGATTACCACGAACTGGACTTTATGCTCGAACGCTACGGCGTCCGGCTGTCTGCGCACTTGGATGGCCTGCTGCTGGATGCGGCGACTGTCGATAAGCTACCGGCAGAGTTTGTGCCCGGTGTCGAAAAGACTTTCAAGCTGGCGATTCTGGACTACAAGACTTGCTCTCTAGCTGACGCATCAAAGCTCCCGGTCAAGAAGCACTTGCTGCAATTGGCGGTGTACGTCGTGCTGCTGGAGCAGCACTACAACATGTGCGTGGATTACATTTCGCTGCTGTACATCCCCAAGGACAAGCCAGGCAAGCGCAAGGAATTCCAGCTCATTCTGACCGACGAACTGGTGGCGGCAGCAAACAGCATGATTGATCTGACCATGCAGGGATACGCGGTGTTTCAGAAGATTGCCGAACAGGACGCTGCTGGACAGCGTGACCCCAAGCAGCTTGGTGAGATGCTACGTGAGCTTTACTCGTTTCGGCTGTGCGGGCAGCACGCACCTGACCAGCAACCAATTGAGTTCTACACCAAGGAAGTGAAGCCATTCTTCTTTGGTGGTGAGGAAGATTTCAGAACGGGTAAAGTGTCATACAAGGACGGCTGCCCTTTGGTCAATCGGTGCATGCAATCAGCGAACTGGCACAACGCCAGCCTGAGCGAACTGCTGTATGGCAGCCGCAAGACATCGAAGGAGCGGCGCGAGTCTCTGGTGGCTGGCCGCAAAGCTACGCCGTCCTACCCGACCCTAACCAAACCGAAGAAATAACCACATGCATGATCTGGAACGGCTCAAGACGTTGTTGAAGGAACAAGGAGGCTATCGGGTGGCAGTCAACGGCAATCGGGCCATGGTCTGCTGTCCGTTCCACGCTGACCCAACGCCGTCCTGCTCTTTGAACTTTGATCCTGATTCCACCTACGTGGGCAGCTACTACTGCTTCGGCTGTGGTGCGCACGGAAGCTGGGCCAAGTTCGCCCGGCAGGCTGCCCACGTTCACGGGTGGTCGTTACCAGAGACGGCTTTAGAGCACGCCAGATTGCTGGTGTCCTTAAAGCCGCTGGAACCGCTAGTCATCATGCGGCAGGCGGAAACGATTGACCAATGGCTGTTGCAGAATTACCCAGTGTCAATCCGGTGGGACAAGCTGAAGAACCCACCGGGATGGCGAGGCTTTTCGGCCAGCACCATGATTATGGTCGATACGTGGATGGTGCAATCGTACAATCCAAAAGACCAGCAGAAGGCGTTAATGCCGTTCTTTCCGGTGACGATTAACGGCTATCCGTATGGCGGAGTGCGGGCAGACTTCTTTGACAAGCTGTATCTGAACACAAAGACTGCCGACTCCAGCAGCAGGGGCTGGCGCTCCACTCACGGTCTGCTGTTTTACGATGTGGCCCGCAAGATGCTTGATCTGCAAAATCCATTCGTCTGTTTGTGTGAGGGCGTGCGGGATGCGCTGCGCCTGATTGAGGCCGGCGTGCCAGCGGTGGCTATGCTAGGCACTCAGGGGTGGTCGAAAGAAAAGTCTCTGCTGCTGATTGACCTAGTTTCCACGCTGTATGCCATCGGTTCCGTATTTCTGGTGTTTGACACTGACGTTGCCGGCCAGCAGGCCACCCGCCACGTCAAGGCCAGTCTGCAAGCTGATGGCGTGTCGGTGGTGGCGGTCGGCTTACCATCGCCTAACGGCCAGAAGGTGGATGTGTTTGATTTGCCACCGCATTACCTGCAAGAACTGGTGGATTTGGTCAGTGCAGAGGCGGCACGACGTGTATTGAATTTCGGTCTTTTGGATGGGTGACATCATGTTTCCACGGCACCGACAGAATAGTAGCAGTCAAGCAGTAGCCCGTGAGCAAGTACCGGGCCTTGCCACGTCAGCAGCAGGTGTGGTTTATCCCGAGCGCCCGCTGCTGAAGGAATTGCTGGCGCTACAGTACCGCATCAATCGGTCACGGGTGGAGTATGCAGCGCTGTGCTCGCTTGTCGGGGTCAAGAACACCCGCACACCGAAGGGCAACCCTGCTTTAGTCTACACGGTGCGCGACAAGGTGCGTGGTTCTGGCCGGCTGCACAAGGTGTCGCTATCCGCGCAGGATGACGTTCCTGTCGATAAGACGCACTATGGAGTGGTGATGTGTACGTGCGAAGATTGGACATTCCGTTCCGAGTTCGCGCTGGCCGAAGCCAATTGGTCTTTGATTCTTCGCAGTAATGGGGAGCCGCCAGGCACAAAGAATCCGCGCCACGAATTATTTCTGTGCAAGCACACTCTACTGGCGATTGCACACTTATACAGGAAGACCCCATAAGTGAAAGCACCAAAGACGATCAAGAGACTCTGGTCATCGAACCTGTCTGGTGGTCAGATTGGCTACATCTTCTCGCGTTGTTTGCGGGACACCATGCGCCCGCTGTCGGTTTGTCCCATGCTGGATGAACGAGCGGGCGTTTTTCTTTCTAGGCTGGCACAGAACTCAAAGAAGAAAGACACGTATCAGTTTTTCTTTGCTTTGAAGTGCCTTACCGACGGCCTACAGACAGATAACGTGGAAGAAAAGATTCTGCTGTATGAGAAGGCCAACGTTAATCGCGGTGATTGGCTGGTGCTGTTCAATGAATTCGAGGCAGCAACCAAGGGATACGTGGCGCTGTACCATGAATGGATGCGTGAGGTTTCGCCGTTCAAGCGTAACGTGCTGCTGCGACAGGTTCAGCAGGTGGCCGGCAAACTGCAAGCTGACCCAGACGCGCTGTATCTGGCCGTGCGGGATTTTGGCGAAGCGCTGGAACGCCTGATGCAGTTCAAGAACGACATGCTGTATCAGTACACATCGCTGGCAACCAGCATGGTGGGGCGCTGGGCGGCGAATCAGGCCAGCTACTCGCTATTGGACATGCACCAGATTGCGATGCAGGCAGCAGATGAAGCGCTGAACACATTCAACGCGAACATGGGAGCGCCAACCAGCTTAATCAAGCAACAGATGCTATTCGCCATGGGGCATTCCTCCGCCATGGTTAATATCGCGTATTCGGTTCCGCCGGCAGAGCGCAAGCGCATTGCCACCCGAATATCAGCCAGCACCAATTACGCTGTCAGCATGGATCACCCGGTTGGTGATTCTGACCAGACGATTGCGGATAAGCTGGCCGTCATTGCGTCAGACGACAACAGCGAGCAGAGCATTTTTCAATCTGCCACCGTAACGTTCCAGCGCATGATTAAGACGCTAGACCCAAAAGGGGTGTTTCGCCTGGCCAAAGGCATTTCTGAACCACACGCATAACGCATAAGGACAATCATGAACGCACCAGTACCAGCACAACGTGGCCGTAGCGCCCGCAACAATCGTAGCGCCTACAGCAGCATGCGCTTTTCATCCAACAGTAACCCGCTTGACGTGTTGCTGCCATGGCTGATTATTCCGCGCAAGGTTCCGAACTTCTCGTTCCGCATGTTGCCGTATGACCCGCGCCAGCTCGGTTCGTTTGCTGAACATACCATCAACTACGTCAAGCAGGAGGACGGCAAGGCCAAGGTTGGTTTCCGTTCGTTCCCCTGCCCGAACTACGACCGCCACCGTCATCAGGTTGACCCGCTGAAGGACGATTGCCCGCTGTGCCGCGCCGGCATTGCACCGCGTGCGTCTGTTCTGCTGAACGTGCTGGATACCAATCTGGCCAACAATCCACCACCGGGTGCCGGGCCGTGGCGTGCTGATGGTTCGTTGTCGTGGAGTGAGCAGGAACTGATTCAGGTTCCCAATGAGGCGTATCGCCCGGAAGAAGACTTCGAGCTGTACATGGCGGGCTACTCTGGCGGCGACCCGGTGGACTACAGCTACTATCTGGACTACATGGCCGGTAGCTCATCGTACACCCCGGTGCGTGTGCTGCTATTGACTGGCGGGGCGTACAGCAAGGTGCTGCGTGAAGAATCCACCAACGTATTCAATGCGTGGAACAACGAAACGGGCCGTCAGCAAGAAATGTCGTTCTCGCTGGCCGACCCTGAGTATGGTCGGGTGTTGACGCTGACATACAACAGCAAGGCGGCACCGAACGACATGTATCTGGTTGGTGCCAGGCCCGAGCCGCACGTAATGTGGTACGAGTCGATGTGGCGCGGCAATCAGACGCTGTTCAATCCGCACGGCCCGCACGCATACACCGGCTCTGACGGCAATGAATATCCGCTAGTTGATGCAGCATGGGCGTTGCGCTTCGACCTGTCGCGGCCTGAGCTGTATGAGTCCACGACCGAAGATGCCATGCTGGCGGCGCTGGCCCCTCTGGGCCAATTGTACTCTGACCGCGAGCTGAAGAAGCCGCTGGACATGAAGGCAATTCTGGGCGAAGGGTGGGCGCGTTCGTATGACGTGGCGGTGGGCGGTGGCACCACTTATCAGCAGGCATTGCCGCCTGCACTGCCACCAGCCGCCCAGGTAGCTAGTCCGCACGTCTCGGCCCCGGCCTACGCTGCCCCGCCTGCGTACCCGACACAAGGTGCAGCAGTAGCACCAACAGCGCAAGCACCGCGTCAGCCGGCCCCGCATTTTGCACCGCCTGCGCAGACGCCACCAATGGCACCAGCCGCCCCTGCCGGCCTGCCGCCGCGTGGCATGGCACCGTCGCCATCGGCACCGGGCTTGCCGCCTCGCGGGATGGCACCGGGATTGCCACCGCGTGGCCTGCCGGGCGGTCGCGGATAAGGGTGATTTGGTAGCTTGACCTAGGGGTGCGGAAACGCACCCCTTTTATTTGGAGGTTCCTATGGCTGTAGCCAAGAAAAAACCAGTTACTGAGGCAGGTGGCTTGCCGTACTCGGCTGATACCGTCAACGCATATATCCGACACGCTAACGCCAAGCTGGGCGTGATGTCGAACACGACGATTCGCCTCCCAATGACCACGGGCACATTGTCCATCGACCTGCTGCTGTTTGGTGGGCCGTCGGGCGGCAAGTTCATGACGTCGTTCGGGCCGGAAAAGGCGTTCAAGACCACAACTATGACTGAGTGTCTGGTATGGTACATTGCGCAAGAAATCAAGTGGCGGCGCTACATTGCCGCCAACCCAGAAGCCAGTCGCCCGCCACCCATCACGCTGGTCTACTGGGATTACGAAAATAGCCTGCACACGTCAGATTCTGGTGCCATCTTCTCAATGCTGCGCAAATGGGTTCCAGATGTGCGCCGCGTCGAAGTGTTTGGAGATGACGCCAACCTGCCCGCTGTTTACGTGTACTCTGAGATTCCTGATCTCGAAACGATGTTCGAGCATATCGAACTGCTGTCCGAGGCCATCCCACCCATGGCGATGATTAACGGTCGGTGGTTCTGGAAGATGGAATCGCTGCCGGCTGGTGTGCCCCGTGACGAAGGCGTATCGAAACTGACCGGCGTTCCGTGCGTGCCAGCGCCACAGCCCATCCCGGCGCAGGTGCTGGTGTTCACTGATTCGATTCCAGCCATGGCCCCGCGTGCTGGCATTGGCCCGGACAAATCGGCTGCCATGGCGTTGCAGGCCCGTGCATTCTCGCAGGCGCTGACGACTACTCAGAATTATCGGGTATCCCGGCGCATGATGGTGTGGGCAGCCAACCAATTACGTGAGCGCCCAGCATCCGGGAATGCCAACCCGAACTATGAAGTGGGCGGCAATGCGCTGCGCTATTTCTCTGACGTTCGCATGTCGCACTCCCCGCAAGCCTACAAGACGTTCTCTCCGCCGTCGCACATGCCACAGTTGGACAAGGAGCAGCGCTGTTATGAAAGCACATGGAATGGGGCGGGGCAAGACACCTACTCATTCCTGAAGATCACGACGACCAAGAACAAGCTGGACGGTGCGCGTGACCAGCTATCCATCAAGTTGCGTGTGTGGGCTACGACGAACGGCGCATCACAGCTTGGCATTGACCCGGTTTACGACGTGTACCAAGCGCTGGAAATGATGTCGCTGATGGAAAAGAAGGTTGGCGACAATTACCGCGTGCTGGCATTCGGTCTGGAAAATGCAGCCAAGGGCATGACGTGGCAACAGCTCAAGACTCTGGTGTTATTCCGCTTTGAGAGTGACGAAATGTACAACGCTGTCGTCGCCATTTTCAATGACCTGCGCCTTCCAGAATCGCTGGAACCATTCAACCTGCGCGACGCCGTTTACGACCTGATTCATCATGGTGATGGTGTCAATCGCTGGTCAACTAACGTCTTTGGTTACGAAGACACGTCGGTCACTGACGATATGGTTGCCGTTGAAGGCGACACACCAGACCAAGCAGCCGCATACGCCAAGGTGGCACCTAGCGGCTACCCAGTAGTTGCACGATAAGGGCAAGCATATGACCTCCATCACTTTTGAACTTGACGAAGCCGCAGTTATCATTGACGCCTTAGCCACCCCGGCGCGTCGCGGCAAGATGCGTGAGCAAACCGCTGTGCGCTCGCTGACCGAAGTTAGCGCCTGCATGCGCGCCGGTTTCCCTGAGATGCAGTATCCGTGGCCGGGGTACACGGGCCGGGGTGGCATCCCGCCTATTGTTGAAGCAATGACCAACATCTGGAGTGGTAACGTTCCGGTGCTCAGCCGTCACAGCAACAACTTCAGATTGCTGCTGGTTGATCTGATGGCACAGGCGAATCTGCCGCTACCGCAGCAATCCGGTCACAACTTCAGCGCAGTGGAATCGGTCAAGTTTAAGGATACTGATTCCGACGTGGCACCGAACAAGCTGCACCTGATTGGCGACGGCGGCCTGCTGCAAAACGCCAATGGGGTGGACGCGGCAGCGCGGCTATTCCGGGCAGCGCTGCACTTGCAGACCATTTCCATCTACGAGGACGCTAGTAACTTCGGATTCGTAACTGCCGACCGTACTGGCTTGGTTGTTCCTCTGAACTACGCTGGTGACGATGCGACTATTGCAGAATTCCGTGATTGGATGATGCTTGGTGCGCTGGAAGTCATCCTGCCGCTGACGCTGACGACAAATGGCAATAGCTTCATCCTAGTTGTGTCTGACCGCGTGTTCAAGGTCAACGACACCGAATCCTACCGCACGTTCTGGTACATGCCACAGAAAGAGTGGGACGCTGCGCAGTACGACGAGGCGGCTGAGCTTGACGTGCTGGTTTCGCCGCACGGTCTGCCGTTTCTGGTGCAATGCCGTAACTCACGTCGCCAGATGCATCGCACCGTCTATGCAGTCGAAAAGATGTTTGCACTGAGTGTCGTCAATAGCGCCACCGACGAAAAGATTCTGCAAGGTCCGGTGCTTGACGATATTCTGATTCTCGACTGAGTAATGCGCTGACACGGGTTAAGGGGCACGTAGAGTAATCTACGTGCCCTTTTCCATTATGGAGTAATGATGTCACAAACCAAACCGCTTTCTGCGCAATCGTACATTGAGTACCACGTCAACCAGATGCGTCTAATCACGGCCCAGTCGCTACTGAACATGCACCAGAAGGTGCGCGCCAGCATTGCGAGCAAGGAGACTATCGTCGTCGTGGAGATGTACGGCGACGCGCCTGAGTATCTGCATGCAATCAGTCGTCGTGGTGATGGTAACGTGGAAGTGTACGACTTGGGTTTCCTGTCCGCTGCCGACGCATCCTTGACCACGACACTTGCTGCCATCACAGGGGCAGTCAAAACGCGAGCCGTACCAGACAACTACACGCTGGTCATGAGTATCAGCGTAGCCAACGCGATTATTGGCGGTGTGGCTGACCCGCAAGAAAACGTGGGGGCTATGGACGCGCTGTGGGACATGCTGTATCAAGCCAAGAACGTGTACATGGTATAATGCTATGAGCGCAAGAATCCTGTGGACAACCGACTGGCACTTGGGGTATCTGACGAAGAAGCACCCAGACCCCTACGTGCAGATCGGTGACATTCGCCGCATCTTGCAGTTCGCCGTGGATCACATGATTACCGACGTGGTGGTCAGCGGCGACATTTCTGACACGTCAGAATTGTCATCAGCGCTGTCCAGTGCGTTCTTGGGCGTGTTGTTGGAATTCGACGGTTTGGTCAACGTGTTTCTGCTGGCCGGCAACCACGACTACTGCCACGACGACCTGACGGCGCTGGACTTTCTGGCACGCATTGCGCAGTTGTGCAAGACGGTCAAGGTGATTACCCGAGACGTGGTGGAGATGGAGATTGGCGGCGTGCCGACGGCGTTCATGCCGTTTCCACATGTCAACCAGTTACAGCCGCAGTGCTGGCCGGATAAGTATTATCTGGTGTTTTCTCACGTTGAAATCGCTGGCGGGTTACGCGACAATAAGACCGTAGCGAAGAACGGTCTGGTGCTGACCGGCGACGACTTCGTATGCAACGGCCACATGCACATGAAGCAGTCTGGCCCTCGGTGGGAATGCGTAGGCCCGCCGTGGCAGGTGCGCTTCAACGACGACCCAATGCGCTACATCGCCGTGGTCAACGCTACTGCTGACGACTATGGCGTGGCTGACGTGCGGGTGGATTACTATCAGTTCGAGCCGACCGTGAAACTGGTAGAGTTGTACATTGAATCAGAAGCTGACTATCAGCAGTTGACGCTAGATCAAAACACGCTGTTCAAGCTGGTAGTTGCCCCTGGCGTGCCAGTCCCGACTGCGTATCTGCGCCAATTCAGTAACATTGTTCACTTGAACACCAGTGGCGTGTCACACGCGGAATCTACTGCTGGCTACGTGCAAGCAAATGCGGTAGATTTGGCTGTAGATACCCAAACATTACTAGATGAGTGGCTTTCAGCCGCTAATTTAGACGACGGTGTGGTGCGAATGGCCCAAGCTATCCACGCATCACTTGAACAAAAACTAACACCAGCGTCCGCACGTATTGCGGCTTAACTCTGGAGAGTAATAAATGGAAATGATGTCGCTAAGTGCGCTTGCTGCGACGCATCCGCTTTCCGCTGTGTTGGCTACCATCAAAGCCAATTCTTCAGCGAATGCGCGGGCGCTGTCGGACGAGCAGTACAATGTTATCGCGCAGCACCTTGATGAGTTCCCGAAGGGTAGCGTCAAGCTGTTGGGCAAAACGTTTGGTGCCCGTCCGCCAAAAGACGTGGCGGTGCTGACCAAGCTGGCAATGGCCTTCCCGCTGGAAATGCTGGACAACGCCCGCGATCTGCCTGAGTCAGTGCAGAAGATGCTAATTACCAGCCGTGACGCACGGCAGGTTATCGCCCAGAGCCTGACCAACGGTTCTTTGAACCTGTCGGAATTCAAGTCCTACGACGACGCCTTTGCGGCCACGCTGCTTAGCGTTCTGTCGGGTTCCAGCTACCGCAACGCTGCCCCGCTTGTTGTGAACTTGTTTAATACTGGTGAGCTGGAAAAGGCGCTGAAGTCCGGCGCGGTCACGCCGAAAGAATCGGTGTCTCTGCTGGGTAACTACGCCAACGTGTTGTTCAAGGTGATGACCGAGAACGATGTGTTGCGCCTGACACAGGCTGTCGTCAATGCGCAGGATGCTGAAGATTCGCTGACCGTCAAAGACAAGCTGGTGGCGATTGCGACTGCACAGAACGTCAAGGTTGGCGCAATGCTCAAGACCAAGCTGACCACCAAGCAAGCGGCTGAACCTGCCGACGAAGCGCCGAAGGCTGTCAGCGGACAGCAGGCAGTGTTTGCCACCGATGCGTCTTTCCGCGTGTTTGTGCAGAAGGCTGCGACGGCAGGCATTGCGGCTGGTGACGAACCGCCGTTTGAACTGTTCTCTACTGACTTCGTTAATCAGATGAAGCTGAAGCTGCCGGCCCGTGCAATGGCTGGCCTGCTGAAGAAGCTCAACCTGGGCCTGTCTGATGCCGGCGTTGAAAAGTTCATTGACGCGGAAAAATCCAAGCTGGTGTTTGAGTACGCCCAGCTCAGCTATTACTCGGACGCTGCAACCGGCAAACTGAGTGACGGCATTGTTCGCGTCTGGCTGGCGACCAAGAACGATGAATGGCATTGCGTTGAAAACAATGACCTGAAGTTCTTGCGCGGGCAGATGATGAATGGCACGAAGTCTGCCTACGTCGCAGGCATCCGCGAGTTCTTCACGCTGGTAGTCAGCGCGGCCAATGAGTGCCGGGGCAACCAGCAGCAGTTCGAGGCGACACTAGCCGCACTGGCTACGCCTGACCAGCAGGTTCCGCCGTCTGCACCGATGGCCCCACCGTCCGTGGATGATCTGGCACCCGGCACGCAGAACGCAACGTCCGTGAAGGAAGAACCGGGTGTGGTGGCGCGCGGTCCAGAAGCCAACTGGCTGGCAATCTTCGATACGGAAGAAGCCGCTGACACTTCCATGCTGGACTTGCCGTATGCTAACGGCCTTGTGTGGGTTGGCCTTGTGGCTACCGATTCGGCCAAGCAGATTTACTCACAAGTTACTGGTGTTGGCACCAACAATCTGGTGCGCACCCTGAACCTGAAGAACCAGCCAACCAATTGGCTGGCAATGAGCATTGCTAAGCTAGGCACCGATGACGGCGACAAGTACATGTTCACGCTGGGCCGCCCGGAATCATCGCTTGATCCTGTCAAGGCTATTGTCGGCAAGAACACGGCCAGCCACCTGCTGTCCGACCATGTGAATGCTGGCTGGGCGTACATTGTCCGCAACATGATTGACGCTCTGGGGCCGCATTACAAGGAAATCAGCGACAGCAAAGTGCCGCAAGACGCCCCGACCGAAATCCTGCTGGCTGCTGGTGTGGCCGACGAAAAGGCTGCTGACGAACCGGCAGTTAATCAAGAGGCACCACAAACAGGGGTCGGTATGCAGAGTAACGAACAAGTACCCGCCGACGCCGGCAATGTCGTGACACAGGAAGCAATTGACGACTTCCCGAACACGTATAGCATGCTGACTTCAGATGACACGATTCCTGAGCATGTCACTGCTTCGGTCATGTCGGTGATGCCAAGCATCTCTGCTGCCTTGGTGGCCCAGCACGCACTGGTATTGAACATCTGGCGCAACGCTGGCGAACTGAACGATGGCTCGCCTGAGTTCGGCAACATGCACATCGCCATCGAAACTCCAGACGAACTGCCGACGTTCTTCGAGCAGTGGACAGGTAGCTCGGCTGAACAGTGGCTGAACGCCAAGGATAGCCCGTTAGCCGAATCCCTGCATCAGGCGGCAACCGAGCTGGAAGGTGATTGGGAAGCGCTGACGCGAGCCCGTGGCACGGAAGGCCACGTTGACTTGAGCGAAGAATTCAACGATGACCAGCTTGACGCCCTGGTGATTGCGGTCAATGCCGATGTGCCGTGGGTGGTATATGCAGGGGGAGAGGAAGAACCTGCCGCAACGCCGTCACCAGAAACCCCAGTTCCTGTCAGCACGCCAGACCAAGTGTCGGCCCCGACGGCTGAAGCTCCAGCGCCTGAGCCTCGCCAGCCCAGCGGCATGAGCGACAACTACATGCAGTTGGTTGGTGTGCTGCAAGCCTTCGCTGCCCTGCCGCCCGAGGACGCCGAAGCCGTGCTGATGGAACACCCGGATTTGCGCGCACTGTCCGAGATTGAAGATGTTGAAGATAACGACGCGCTAGTGGCTGCCTGCATGGAACTGCTGACACCTGAGTCGCTGTCATCGCTGCAAACCATCGCGGCTTCGCACGAAATCACTTGGAGCCCAGAGATTACCGGATTCGCGTTCAGCGAGCTGTCTGACGAAAGCGCCAACGTACCACTGGCACTTTGGGAAGCGGCCACTGCGATTGCTGACCAGTCCAACGCTACTGTGCGTGACGCGCAGCCACCAGTGACCAATACCCCGGAGCAGGAACCGCAAGAACAGCCAGAGCAACAGCCGCAGGAAGATGAATCACAGCAACAGCAGCAACAAGACGGCCCAGATGACCCATGGGCATTGGCGACTGCACAGCGCGCTATTTCGTTGACAGATCACGATGCATTCTGGCTGTCAGGCAAGCCGGTGGCAGCCACTAGCGGCACGGTGCCACGCGCTCTGTTTGAATCGCTTCGCCCAGATACCGAAGCGCCGCTGGATGGGTACACGTTCAACGCCGAACAGTTTCCGACGCTGACACCGACGTGGTACACCCTCACTTCACTAGCACTGGCACACGTCATGGCCCCTGACCGTGATGATGTTTTGGCCGTATTGGAAGCACTGGGGCAAAGTTCCTACGATGGTGTGGCACAAGGCCCGTCGCAGCTACACATTGGATTCTTCGGCATGTCCGAAGGCCAGTTCTCGGCGCAATTCACGATTGACCTAGGCATTGATGGCGAGAACCATCGCATTACGCTGGATGAGCGGTACGATGTCGTTGACGATCAAGACACCATTGTGCAGCTATGCTCACTGGTTAGCATGCTGTATGCTGGCACTAATCCTGAAGTGTATGCGCCAATCGTTGCTTCTTACGATGCCGGTGATATGGTCAACTTGGGTTTCTTATTGAGTGGACAGGATGGGGTTTCTGATCCACAAGGAGAAAACACCCCAACACCAGCCGCCCCGCCAGCACCAGTAGCTCAAGCGCCGGCACCTACATCAGCACAACAAAGCACTGAGCCGCCGGAAGAAGCAGAACCTGCCGGCCTGGCAGTAGTGCGTGAGCTGGCGCTTGCCGTCAACAAGAGTGATGATGAGCTGACCCCTGACGAAATCTCTGTCTTGGTTGCCGCTTCGGAAGAATTGAGCAGTTATAACATCAGCACGTCAGCAGGTGATGCCTTGCGTGAGCTGATGAACTCGCCAAACTTCACGCAGCATGCTGACGTGCTGACCGCGGTGGCAAACGTCACTGAGGATGAGTTTAACGACTCGATTGAATCCATTGAGACGTGGGACGTTGACGCCCCAGAAGTGAAAACCCAGTTGATGGAATTGGCATCGTCCGAAGCAGCAGCTGACCGTTACGTCAGCTCGGCAGTCGAGATTCCGGCGCAGGACAATGACGCGCTTGTTGTGCCGGTAGGCATTTCGTCGCTGCATGCGATGGAAAACAATGGCGTGTTCCAGCCCACTGCTGAAGTTGAATCCTACGTCGCAGCCTTGGTTGCGAACAAGGCAGAGATTAAGCAGGCTTTCCTCAATACTGAGCCAGAATATGCTAGTTCCATGCAGGTGCTGCTGAGCAACGCTGCCACGCCGGCAGACAAGGCTCGCCTGTTTGAGGCATTGCTTGACGCAGACGGCTGGTATAGCCCGGATGGATATGTGGCTGACCACAGCCCATACGAAGTGTGCGCCCTCGCCAACCTGCCGATGTGGTCGCATATCTGGGGCGCAATGGATTACAGGGCACCACAGTGGGCGTATAGCATTCTGCTTGGTTCGCTGAGCACGCATCCGCAATTCAAGGCCTTCATCAGCGTGCTGACCGAGGTTGTGAATGAAGTGGTGGCTGAAGCAGCGCAGGCCAATGCACCAACACTCAGTGCTGATGAGCTTGGCAGTTTGCTGCGCTCTGGCATGGCCGTGATCGTTGCCGCCGCCAGCGGGCAAGAGAAGTACGAAGGCATCTCTGACACCATCGACCGCACAGTGGGCCTGCTTGGCGCACCGAACGAAAATGGCGACATGCTGATTCCTGCTGCTGACGTGGCATCGCTGTGGAAAGACTACGCTGACGACGTTAGCGTGCTGTTGGGGTGGACTGACGACGAAACCGAGCAGGCCAACAAGGCTGCTGATTCCATGCTTCCACGCATGTACGCTCGCGGCCTGACCATCAAGCAAGGGCGGCCTAATAATCGGGCAGGTGCCACCGTCATTCCGGGGCGCACCGTAGCACCGCCGCGTGGTGTGCCGCCGCAAGTTCCGCAAATGCCGGCAGCCACAGCCCCGGCAGCGCCGCCTGTCGCGCCAGCGCCGGTAGCCAACACTTCGCCGGACGACATTGGCGACGATAATCTGTTCGGTGATTCCGGTGACGACTCCAGCACGCCGGCTGCCGCTCCTGTGACTGGCGGCGATGCTAGTGCAGAAGCTGTGGCGGCGCTGGAAGATGTTGGTGCGCCGTCAGCTGCCCTGAATGATACCATCGGAACGTTGATGGTTGACTTGCTGGATAACGCTGACGAAAACACAACTTGGCTTGACGTGGCTAAGCAGCTGCGCACTGCCGTGTTGGCTGACCCTGTTGCGGCTGCTGACCTGCCAGAAGGAAGCGAGGCTTCACAGCTTCGTGCAATTCTGAACGGCATGGGTGTTCAGCCTGAGCAATACCAAGCAGCTGCGCTGGATTAGAACCAGCCAGCCTAACGAAAAGGCCGTTTCCGGTTAAAATCGGAAACGGCCTTTTTCACGTCACATCACACCACGGAGAACAATATGGATACCACCGACAATAACCTGGGCATTGAATTCGCCCCACGCACGTTTTCAGAGTATGTGGGTAACTACCACGTTGTGAATGCCATCATGGCTAAGGTGGCATCTGGCTCGCTGGGCAACGCCATTCTGCTTTCTGGCTACACTGGCGTCGGCAAGACCACGCTGGCAATGCTGATTGAGCGTGTGGTCAACTGCCAGAATCCCATCCATCAGCACAACGAGCAGACGGGCGGCGATGTAATTGAGCCATGCGGGCAGTGTGCCTCTTGTCAGCGTACTGTGCCCACCTATAGCGCCGTCACGTACAACAAGGTGGAGGACATGCGCACTGAACTGCGTACCACGCGACTGGTGCCTGAGTTCAACCGTAACGTGCTGATTATCGACGAAGTGCAGGCGCTGACCCCACAGGCTGCTGCTTTGCTGCTCAGTGCGTTGGAGGACGCCAACAATGGTACGTTGTTTATCTTGACCACAAACGAGCCGGAGAAGATTCTGGCGACGGTGCGCGGGCGCTGCCAATCCTACCATTTGCAGGAACCGGACTTGGCGACCGTGCGGGAACTTATTCGCCGTGCTTGCGTGGAGTATTACCGTTATGATGAACAGGCTGCGCTGGAATGGATTGACAACAACCACATTGCCGAGACGTGCGCGCAGTATGCCGGCATGTCGTTGCGTGGTGCGTTGAATGTGCTCAGCGTGCTGGTGGCTGGTGGTACACCAACCAGCGCAGTGCCTGACGATGCGTATCAACATTGCGCCAGCATCATCTATGCGTATTTGAACAATGACCACGCGGCACTGGTGCGCGCTGCCAGCGCGGCCCGGTCGGCACTGCAAGTCAATCAGCAGACGCTGCATGATGCCCTGCCAATCTTGCGGGCTCAGGTACATGCACTGTTAATGTCAGTGTACGGCATTGGCGGATTCATTCCGAAGCAGGTTGAAGTTTCTGTGGCAGAGGTGGTACCTTGCCTGACCAGTGATGCTGGCCTGCTGGCGCTAAGCGTGGCGCTGAACCGGCTGGAAGATGCCATGCTGACTGCCAAGTATGAACCGACTGCGCAGCTCAATCGGTTCTATTCCTGCCTCCTGGCGTAGGCAAACAAAAAGGGCGCTAACCAACAGGTTAGCGCCCTTTTTGCGTGTTGCGTTGCCGGCCAGCGTTTAGCTGGTGGCAGTGATGGAGATGTATTTGCGAATCACCGGGTCAACGGTGGAGTTCATGACGTATTTAACTTCTTCCGGGTGGAACGGGGCCAGCCCATCCAGCGTGCGCTGCACCACTTCAGCGCCAGCACCAGCATGCAGCGATTGCACAGCCGCAAACACACCGTCACGGATGTTGCCATTGGTGCTGGGCAGGGTATCCGTGACCGTGGCAGATGCCACTGATGTGGTCATGAAGGAGCTGAGATCAACTTGCCCAGATTCGACCGGGGTATCCGGGATGGAGCTGGCGGAGTGCAGGGTGCGTTCTTCGGCAGCAGATAGCTGGCGCAACATTTCAGCGCGCAATTCTGGATTGTCGCGGTACACCGCTTCCATCTCGTTGTGGTTGACAAAGGCGATGGCACCTTGAGTGTGGGCACGGCGCACGTCAGCGTCGTTCAGAAATTTTTCACGACTGATGCGGTCAGATACCGGCACCGGCAGCACATCGCCAACCATGGAACCGGGGATGACCAGCCGGGTGTTCTCGACCTGAAACACGATGTCAGGCTTGCGGCTGGTGCGGTCAACATTATTGACCACCGGGTTGCGGTTTACGACATACAGCGTGTCGGAGGGTGAGCCGCGCAGGGCGTCAGCAAGCGTAAGGGTATTGAGCTTCATTTTGAGTCCTTGGTTTTTTGCTGAAACAGCACTTCGTGCTGCGCCAGCGTCGTTTGAAACTGAGCGGTGAAGGCATCCCACATGGCAGTGTTCGCCAACACTTCGGTCACGAAAGATTCAGTCAGCCCAGAGCTGTCCAGAATATCGTTCCAATTAACCGGGATATAGTTGGCGTCACGGTTAAGGTATCCCCCATTTTGCTGGGAGAATTCAGCGTAGACTGCGAGCGTGCCGGCCACCTTAGCCAGCCGCCCAACACGCAAGCGCTCTGACTTGACTTCTGCCACAGTCATGTCCTTGTAGAAGGCAATCTCTGCTACGGTCGGGTTGCCTGCTGACGGGCGGATACAGTGCTGTTCCGCCTTCAGGCTGTGAAACTGACAGCTGGCGTCTGAGCAGTACGCTTGCAGGGGCTCACCAGTCACGGCGCAGGTACGTAGCATGCGATCAAGTCCTTTGCAATGTTGGTGATGTGATCTTGTGTGGTCAGGCAGGACACCGCTGGAATGTTGGCATATTTTTCAGCGTACACCAAACCAATCAGGTAGCAGTCAAGAAGATGCGGCACATCCCCGGCTGGGATGTAACCCTTGGTCAGCGCCTTGATGTGAACGTAGAGACAGCGTAGCCCCTGTTTGGCCTTGGCTGCTTTGGCGGTCTTGGATGTGCCAATCAGGTTGAAACCCAAGTCTTTGATCTGCCGATTGATTGCGCCTTTCCATTCCGCTGCCTGTGGAAGCCACATGTCTTTGGCGAGCGTGGATGCGACGCCAATCATGATGGGGATTGTTTCGCTCAAAGTGCCGGCCCGTGCGTCTCTTGCGATGAATCGTTCCATGGCAATCACGGCGGTCTGGTCAGTGCCAGCGTGTTGTTCAAGGTGGAACAGGAATTGCTGCATCTGCTGGAAAGGTTTGTCTGATTCCAGCAAAGACTTCACTGTGTGCTTGACAGGTGTGACCAGTAAGAGCCAGCACGCTGGCTCCTGTGTCGGGTCTAAGTCAAACACCGATAGGGCGAAGTTGTTTGAGCCTGGGTCGATTGAAAGTAGTTTCATCGTTCTGCGCGAGAGACCCCGGCATTCATGCCGGGGAGGGATAGCGCGGCACGCGAAGCGTGCCCCTTCCTCTCGCATCCTCCGTTTTGCTTGCTATCTTTACACAGGTCGAGTATACTATGTTAATGGAAATCAAGCGCGCCTACCGATTCCGGTTCCACCCGACCCCTGAGCAAGAAATGATTCTTGCCAAGACGTTCGGCTGCGCTCGCTTTGCTTACAACTACATGCTTCGTCTTCGGACGGATGCATGGATGCAGCGGCAGGAGCGCATCGGATACCACGAAACTTCTGCGGCGCTTACGGCGCTCAAGAAGCAGCCAGAATACGCCTGGCTCAACGAGGTGTCGAGCGTCCCCGTCCAGCAGGCGCTTCGCCACTTGCAAACCGCTTTCAACAACTTCTTTGCCAAGCGCGCCCGGTACCCGCAGTACAAGCGCAAGGACGGCCCGCAGTCGGCGGAATACACGACCAGCGCGTTCAAGTGGGATGGTCGGTCGCTCAAGCTGGCGAAGATGGACGCGCCGCTTGCCATTCGGTGGTCGCGCACGATTCCGAAGGCCGCCAAGGTGACGACGGTCACAGTGTCGAAGGACGCGGCCGGCCGGTACTTCGTGTCCATGCTCTGCACTGATCAGGTTCAGGCAAAGGCTCCGGTTGCCGCCAAGGTTGGTATCGACTTGGGCTTGACTCACTTCGCCATCCTTTCGACAGGCGAAAAGATTGCCGCACCGAATACGTTTCGCAAGAACGAAGAAAAACTCGCCAAGTTGCAACGCAGGCTGGCAAAGAAAACCAAAGGCTCTGCCAATCGCAAGATGGCAAAGCTGAAAGTAGCAAAACTGCACGCCAAGATTACGGACTCCCGTAAAGACTTCCTACACAAACTCTCGACTCGGTTGGTAAACGAAAACCAAGTGATCGCCATCGAGACTTTGGCAGTCAGCAACATGCAGAAGAACCACAACCTCGCCAAATCGATTGCCGATGCAAGTTGGTCGGAATTCGTTCGGCAGTTGGAATACAAGTCGCTGTGGTATGGGCGCGAACTTGTCGGCATTGATCGCTGGTATCCAAGCAGCAAACGCTGCTTTGATTGCGGCCATACCGTCAAGAAAATGCCCTTGAACGTGCGCGAATGGACTTGCCCGGAATGCGGCACGATCCACGACCGCGACATTAACGCAGCGCGAAATGTTTTGGCGGCAGGGCTTGCCGCGTCAGTCTGCGGAGAGAACGTAAGTCCCGTGTTGCTGTAAAGCGGCATTGGCTGGTCTCGTTGAAACAGAAAGTCCTGATCGTGAGGTTAGGAATCCCCGCCCTAAAGAGCGGGGAGGATGTCAATGTACAGTCATGCGTATTAACCGGGGGTTACTGTGTTTAGAGGAAGATTTAATAGCGTGAATGTCGGAAATAGGCGGACTTTGCAAGACCAGCCCACCGCAGCCCGGCGAACAATTGAGGCGCACGTTACTGTTGCTGCCGACAAGAACCGCAAGGCCATTCAAGTGGTTGGGGAAGAAATCTGGTATTTCTCCCTGCAAAAGACGACCAGCCTATGCACCTGTCGCCAGCACCAAGCGGTGGAAGGTCTGCTAGACATTGACCGTGGGGCCATCGGCATGGCAGAAACGAACGCGCCTAATGTCAGCCACGAAACGCCACGGCCTGTTCGGGTGTTCGATTCGGGCGGGGATATTGTCATGTCGGTGGATGTCAACATTCCAATCGACGGGTACTATCCAGACATTAAAGCGAATGACAGCACCAAGACCATCAAGAATGAGCACGAACAAATCATCTACCCGGAGCCGGACGACGTTACCAGCCTAGGTGTTGCTGAGGTGCGTGGTGACACCGTGCAGCGCCGTGACTTCGGGGCCGGGGCAAAGTGTGCTGTGTGTTGCCGGTCGGGGTACTCGGGTGGCTATAAGCTGGTGGGGTATGACCGGCGCGTGCTGGATTACTACGCGCTGTCCACTGCCAATGGCTACACTGAGGACAGATCAACTTACCCTTATTCATGGATGGACACCACGCTGCCGGGAAGCTACGTGGAGTGGGCGCTAACCATACCCAGATACTTTTACAGCGTGTTCTACGGCGTTTACAACAACTACGTGCTGCTCCAGAACTTTCGGCTGTCCTTGGTTGCCGCTGACGGCACCGTGCATGACTTGTCGATGAGATCGGAAGAGCGTCGTGTAGGGAAAGAGTGTCTTCGCCTGTGTAGAT